>SWBY01004313.1_pt1 | contig 16830 bp, 11 predicted proteins | sample 4693071 | NCBI WGS metagenome assembly SWBY01 (sample SAMN10267273, study PRJNA491770) | bioreactor metagenome | isolation source: DHS bioreactor inoculated with marine methane seep sediment | place: Japan: Omine Ridge, Nankai Trough | collected 2006-05-06 | reverse complement strand
AAAAACCTGGTAACCGTACCCGATACCGACGTCACTGTTCGGATCGATCCCGACGGTTACATCTTCGGCAGAGAAGTTTTGGAACTGGTCCGGTTTATTCCTCAGAAGAAATATCAGAGGGCGGCGGATCTGGGCAGCGGTGACGGCGTGATTCCTCTTCTTGCAGCCCGGGAACGGACCATCCGGGAGATCTGGGGGGTGGAAATTTCAGCGGAATGCTGCCGTCGGGCGGAAAAGAGTGTGGTATCCAACAATCTGGCGGGTATCATACAGATTCACCACGGCGATATCCGGAAGTTACGGGGCGTTTTTCAGAAGTATGCGTTTGATCTCATTACCGCCAATCCGCCGTTTTTTCAGGAAAATACTGATCATCAGACCCTGAGTGACGGTGAACGGCGGTCCCGGCAGGAAATTACCGCTGATCTCGACTGTTTTGTCCAGGCAGCCGCGTATCTGCTGAAAAAACGGGGTGATCTGGTCATGCTCCATCATCCTTCCCGGCTGGAGACCCTTTTCCATGCGCTCCACCGGGCAGCCATAACCGTCAAGGAAATGCAGTTTCTTCATCACCGGGATGGCCGGGCGCTCTTTGTTCTGGTAAGGGCGGTGCCCGGTGGAAAACCCGGTCTCATCTGCCGGCCGCCGGTGATTCTGCCGGAATCGTTTAAGAACCAATTTATGGAATCCTGATCCGGCCCGGCGTTTTTTTTCTTTCCCCTGCACCAAAACCCACATAAGTGTTCACCTTCATTTTGAGGAGTCGGATGGTTGTATTATTCTTTGATTCAGCCTGTTTAAATAAGGAATCGACTTAGTCCGGTTGCCGGTCTCAAAGCCCTTCGACTCCGCTCAGGGTGACTATTCTGGGGTGCCCAAAGCCCTTCGACGGAGCCTGTCCTGAGCGAAGCCGAAGGGCTCAGGGTGACCGTTTAGGGGTGACAGGAGTCGGAAACCGGTAATCAGGAAGGAGGGATCACATGTCGGAGAATCTTCTTGATAATGACAGGATTTCACGGTTTCTTATGATTCTGGCCATGTTTTTCTGCGTGATTGCCGGGAGTATCACTGCTGAAATCGGGTTTGACGGCCGGGTAATCACGGAGGTTCTCCGGCCCTTGATGCCTTTGGACGGCAGCGCCGGATCACTTCTTAAAGTGTTGATGCTTCCTGAGGCTGACGGGACCAATCCTGCAGAGACGGTTTTTTGGTGGGTGAATGCCCGGATGTTCGGTCTGGATTACCTGCCCTCGAAGTTTCTGATGCTTCTGGGTCATCTGGCTGCCGGCATGTTTTTGTTCCGGTTTCTGGTCAATCTTCCGGTACCTCGCGTTTCTGCATCTCTGGCTTCCGGAGTATTTGTCTTACTTCCCTTCACCCTCCAGAACGTGGTCCTCACCGGTGGAGCCGGCATCTTGATCATGAACCTGGCGGCTCTGGGATGTCTGGCGGCATATGCCCGGTCCACCCGTATAACCCGGTACGCGCTCCTTTTCCGAATCACTGCACTGGCGGCTTACTGTCTTTACCTGGTTTCCCGGGGGATTCCCGGGATCGTTTTCATGCTAATGCTGCTGGTGGAATGGTTCCGGCTCCGGAAAAATTCCGGTCTGCCGATACATAAATCCGGTATCGTGATAGGAATCCTTCATAATCTCTGGCCCTTTATACTTCTCGAAACCCTCTCCTTGACCCTCCATCTGAATATTGAATTCATAACGTTTACACCCCCGGTTCCCCTGGGACTGCCGTTGATGCTGCAGGGTGCCTGCGCCTGCGCTCTGGTTACGGCCATTCTTTTCTTCCCGGGCCATCGCTGGAATCGGCTGAGACTCTCCCTCCTGGTAATGGCGGTCACATCGCTGCCACTTCTGTTAATGCCGGAAATGCCGGGAACGGTGTATATGGCCGGTATCGGTGTCGCGTTCCTGGCGGGACTGATCCTGGAACAGGTCATCCGCATGGCGGGTCCCCGGAATTTCATTATTCCTCTCATGGGATGCATCATGTTATTCGGCATCATCTCAGCCATGGATTATTCCTACCTGGAGTCGGTGTATGCCGGGAAAATCCGGGCGGCGAGGGCTATGCGCCAGTTGGATGTGCTCCTCCGGAATACGGGACCGGACGATCAGATCGTGATTATTTTGGACGAGGTACCCGATGAGGGTCCGGATTCACCGGGTACGCCGGCGAAAAATCCCACGGGGATCTCACTGCTGAAAGATGACGGAATCCGGCGGATGCTGTTCACGGAACCCGATACTCAACGCGTCCATGTGGTGAGCAATCCGGAAGAGATCACGCCGGTGCCGGGCAGTGCGGGTCTGACGTTCCGGTACAAAAGGGGCAGGATGATTCCCGTACAGAAGGATGAAAAACGAACGGTTCTCCCGGTTCAGGAATCGATCCCTGATTCAGAAGTGAATCCGGCCGGGAAGAAAGCGTCTCCGGCACTTCCGTCAGTGAATTCGGACGGAGTGCCAGGTCAGTACGGGGTGGAATGGCCGCAACCGGTATCCCTGCCGCGGTTGGAAATCCGTTTTGAGATCTATTCTGAGACCGGTATTGCAGAGCGCGCGGAAAACCTGCCGAGATCGCTGGAACCGGAACCCGAAGAACCACTGACTCCACCTGAGATAAACTCCGAACCATACACCGTCGTTTCCCTGGTATTCACCCTGGACAGCCGGGGCCGGTTCCAGGTGAAACTGGATCGGAAATCCCAGCCCGGTTTCAACCCGTTGAGTCCCCCGGGTTTCTCGTACCAAATCCATTTTGCCCACCGGTAATTTCTATTGACATTTTAAGGGTTTTCTCTATTGTCTCTGCTGACATTATTCATGGGGGAAAATGGTTGATGAAAGTGTTGCTGGCAGGTTTGAATATTGATGTGCAGGTGCTGAAGGAATGGCGCCGGTTTGTGGAAAAAGTTTCGGATTATCTGAACCCGAATCCCGTGCCGGGTATCTCGGCACAGGATGAAATGTCCATGAGGAATTGGGCAAAACAGCTCATCTCAGCCGACAATATTACTCCGGAAACCATTTCGGCGGCCTACGCCCGGATCAGCCGGGATCCGCGGCCCGTGGATATTCTCAGGGGTGAGTCCCGGCACTGGGTGGGGAAAGCCAGACGCTCAAATAAAAAAATCATATTTGGACTGGGACATTCTTCCGTCGCGGAGCACGCCGTTTTCAATTTCGATATCATCGGCGTTTCCCGGTATCTTTCAGAATACATCCAGCACCATCGGCTTTGCTCGTTTACGGAAAAATCCCAGCGGTATATCCGGTTGGGGAAGGATTACATTGTTCCTGATGAGGTCCATGAGATTGGTCTGTCCGATGAGTTTTCAACGTTTGTTCTCCGGCAGTTCCAGCGGTACAACGAGATCTGTGATGCCCTCATTGAGTTGGGAGTTGACCCGGAAGAGGCCGGGGAGGATGCCCGGTATGTGCTCCCGTTTTGCGTAACTACCCAGATGGGGATGACCATCAATGCCCGGAACCTGGAATATCTGCTTCGCCGGGCGGCATCTTCGGGTTGCAGTGAGTTCAAAACGTTCGGGGAAACCCTGTACAGAACCGTGGATGGTGTAGCGCCGTCTGTTGTGAAATACACCGGGGCAACTCCGTATCTGAGTCAGACAGAGGCCGCTGTTGATGCCCTGATTCCGGCTTCTGAGCCGATATCAGATGCCGCCGATGTGGATCTGCGGTTTGTGACCCCTGATGCGGACCGGGAGGTGATGAGAGCATTGGCGTTCCGGTTGGGGAAAGATCTTCCGGAATCAGTTACCGACGAGGAGATGAGCGAGTTTTTCAAGGAGATCTTCCGTCGGGCGCAGCCCTGGGATCCCGCGCCCCGGGAACTGGAGTATGCTGTTGCCCGTTTTGAAATCGTGATCAGTGCCGCCGCATATGCTCAGATGAAACGTCACCGGATGGCTACCATGAGTGCCGGACCGTATGACATTCGACTGGGAATAATGGTTCCTCCGGCGTTCCGGGACAATAAAGCCGGTGAAATTCTAACGGCTGCAGCTGAAGAATCGGCAGTGCTGGTGCGGCGGATTCATGAGCGATCCCCTGGTGCGGCGCCCTATGCCCTGCTCAGCGCACATCGGCGGCGGGTCCTGATTCAGATCAGCGCCCGGGAACTGATCCATCTCTCCCGGATGCGGGAAGATATCCATGCTCAGTGGGATATAAGGGATCTGGTGGCTGAGATGCTTGATAAAGTGCGGCCGCATATGCCCAACTGTCTCATGACAGCAGTGGGTAAACACCGGTTTGACGAAAACCATCGTGATATTTACGGGGACTGATATTTTTCGGCTTTATTCTGGTACATCCGGTGATCAGCCAGGTTCTGGATATCTTCAAGAGTATGTGTATCTTCCGGATCCCAGTACGCGCATCCCACAGAGAGAGTCAGCGGGAAATCCAGGATGGAATTGTCGGTATTGAATTCCTGTAAATTTTCGTCGATCCGGCCAGTGGCGCTGTTAGCCGTGGGATCTGATTCCGGTAGGATCAGGAGGAATTCATCGCCACCATAGCGGACCACGATATCGGTTTCCCGGACACTTTTTATCAGAAGATCGGCCACACCCCGGAGCACGTTGTCACCGGCCTGGTGCCCATACCGGTCATTGATTTCCTTGAAACGATCGATATCGATCATGAGGAATGCCATCATATGCCCGTAACGCCGGGCGCGCCGGGCTTCTTGATCCAGTGCCTGCTTGAGATAATGCCTGTTGTGGACCCCGGTGAGTGGATCGTGGGTGGCTTGTTCCGTGAGATTGTTCTGAAGAGTCAGTCGGTTGAGGGTTTCCCGCGTGTGTTCCAGGAGAAGGCTCAGGATTCGGGCATCACCTTCACAGAACGCCTGGGGGTTGAGAGAGAGGGCCTGAAACACGCCGATATCACCCAATGGTGCTGCCAGGATGGATCGGAACGGTTCGATGAAATACTCGGCTTTCTCAGGACAATCATCTATACCGGTCCAATACACACTGTCACGCGTCATGCACTGTTCCGCCAGAGGCTGGTTCAGCAACTCAAAATTCAATCCCTGAGTGGATGTTCCTGATGAGACAGCTTTGATGGCAAACCCGCCGTTAAGGCACCGTGCGATTACAGATACCGCCACATCGAATAGATGTTCAGCGGCATTGACGGTTTCCATATAAATTTCGCCCTCGGTTTCGCATGCGCCCAACCGTCTGACGGTTTCATGAAGAATCTCAATTTTTCGAGCGGATTGCCGCAGCGCATCTTCTGCAGCTTTCCGCTTGGTGATATCCCGGTCCAGTCCGCGGAATCCCGTGAGGGTGCCCTTTTCATCGAAAATGGGCAGCGCTGTGCTCTCCGTCCAGACCGTGGACCCGTCCTTATGACGGAAATTTCCTACAAAATTTTTCCATCCGTCCTGTCGTGCCAGAAGGGTTTTGAAATGTTTCCGGGATCGGGGTGTTTTACAGCCGCTGGTCCAGAGTTTGGTCAGGGGATGACCCACGACCTGCTCCACATCAAATCCCAGAATTTCTGTTACTGCACTGTTGGAATAGGTATGCACGCCATTGTTATCCATTTCCCAGGCCCAGTCCGTGAGGGATTCCACGAAGGTGCGGTAATATTCCCGTTCCTTCAGAACTTCATCCTCAGCCTTCTTTCGTTCCGTGACATCTTCCGTGATCACAAGAATTCCCCGGGGTGTTCGCTGAATGATCAACAGGAAAACCCTGTCTTTAACCCGGTGAGTGAATTCCTGTGTCTTTCCCGTTTTCAATACGTTGCGGTATATCTGGTAAACCGGTGATTTTCCCCCGCCTTTAATGAATTGAGTCAGGGGTCTGTCCGCCATATCTTCCGGTGTCAGTTCCGCCATTCCGGCATAGGCTTCATTACAGTAAAGCACACTCAAATCTTCACGAAGTGCCAGTACAGGGGTCCGGAAACTGCTAAGGAGTTCCCGGTGTTTCAACTCACTTTTCTGCAGCGCAAGATCCGCCTGACGCCGACTGATCACCGCCGCGCACATATCCGCCACGGTGGTGAAAAAATTCCTGTCCCGGTCCGAGATATCACGAGTGGTATATCCGGCGACGTGGATGATTCCGATAATCTCATTATTCCCGGAAAAAATGGGCCAGGAAATCATTGATCGGATATTAAGAAAGTCAATCCGTTTCCGATGGGTCTTGTAAATGGGATGAAGGGTGACATCCGGCGCAAATATCGGTTCCCCTGTCCTGATCACATGGGTGGCGATATACTGTTTGTCCGCGAGAGGTTGGACCGGTATAAGTTCCTGGACCTGGTCTTTTACCAGACCCGTAATGGCAACTGGTTCCAATCCATCCCCGGAACCGTCCAGAAGCCGTATCACGCCGAGATCAAAGTTCATGGTGGTGACCAGTTCTTTCAGAATCCCCTGACACAATTCACTGATATTCAAGGATTCCAGAGAGCCGGCGGCGATGATACGGAAAATGTGCCGTTCCTTTTCAAGAGCACGCTCGCTCATGATCCGGTTTGTGATGTCTGTGGCAATGAACCCCAGCCCTTTTCCAATTTTGAAGGCTTTCAGTGAGACATGAACATCATGTTTGCCCTCAGTAATGACCAGATCATCGATGAAATACGGTTTTCCGGTACGGATTACCTGAAGATATTTCTCAAATCGGCGGGAGGATTTCATTTCAGGGAAAAATTCAGTGATCGGTTTACCCAGAACCATCTCCCGACTCATCTCTGCGAGTCGAAGAGTTGTTGCGTTCACATCCAGAATCACCAGGTTTTCATCGAGTAAGATAATGTAATCAGTAGCGGAATCCATGAAGCTGCGAAACAGCATGTCATGGTCGATTTTTAGACCTCCGGATAGATTCTGATCCCGCATCGGATATCCCTGTATTCATCCGTGACCGGATGGTTATGGTTGCCCTGATAACATTTATACAATACGGGATTCGGGTACGAAAGTAAAATTGCGATAAACGTAAGATTATTATTTCAGCACGGCAACAGTCGCGCCCCATCCACCCCGTTCCGGCGGTGCATCATAATAATCTGATACACCGGGATGCCGTTCCAGGTATGCGTGTGTTATGCGCCGCTGCACACCTTTCCCCCGGCCATGAATGATTCGAACTTCCGGGAACCCCTTCTCAATGGCCACTTCCATATATGCGTCCAGAACCGCACGGGTCTCGTCAGGTGCAAACGTATGAAGATCAATGAAATCCTCCACCGGAACATCTATGGCAAATCCCTCGAAAGGATCTGCATACGGTGAAAGCTCATCCGCGTCTTCATCACCTTCCATTCCTGATTCCACTTCATACACATCAGCCGGTTTCAATCGGTCCAGTTTCCGGTGGAAAACCCATCTGCGGAGCCACTCAAACATGACGTGGCCGTCCGGACATCACAGGAAATACCTCATGGATACTTCAGGTGTCCCGGAATGTTCCAGCAGTCGTGTGAACAGCACCGGTGTAATGATTGTCTTTTGAAATTTTCTGGGTGGCATCAATATTTTTCCTGTCTGTAAGCTCAATCTCCGGGCACAACACTCATAAGATCATTGTAAACAACATTTCTTGGAAGTCCAGTGTTTTCAAGCCTTCCAATTTGCTCACCCTTACAACTCTCAACCTCTGAAAATATTGACGAACAGTGACCATTCATGCATGATGAGCAAGCGAGATAACACGATGAAATGATTCATCAGGAAGGATGAGAGTCGATGGGTGATCGCGGCATTTCCGGGGTATGGGTTATTCTCCTGCTGGTGTTGATATTGCCGGTTTCTGTGAGTGCGGATTTCGGGATTCAGGGTGAAGTGCTGGATAAGGATAGCCGGGACCCGGTGGCCGGTGTGACCGTGACGGCATCATCCGGGATTCAGGTCATCACTGACAGTCGGGGCCGGTTCTCCCTGGAAGTAACGGGAACGGATACCGAAGTGCTTGAATTTACCCACACCGCCTATGCCCGGTACAGGGAACGGTTTATCGGCCGTCCCGGTACCATCCTGACCATACAGGTGATTCTGAACAGTGAACTGATCTATGAAGACGAAGTGATGGTGGAAGCGGCGCCCCTGCCGGATATCGAACCGGTACAGGTGATCTCACCGGATGACGTTATCAATATTCCAGGTGGATTCGAAGACACGCTTCAAGCGCTGAAATATATGCCTGGTGTCATCGGCGGCGATGATTTTTCCGGCCGATTATTTGTCCGGGGAGGTCGCCCGGATCAGAACGGGATCTATCTCGACGGGATTCCCGTGTATGATCCCTACCGGTTGTTTGGTCTCACCAGCCTCTTCAATCCCGAAACCCTGGAATACGTCAAACTATACCCCGGTGGGTTTGGCGTCCAATACGGCGATCGCCTATCCGCGGTTATCGAAGTGGAAAATCGTCATGGCAGCCTGAAACGGCTTTTTGCCGGCAGTGCCAACGTCAGTCTTACCAACGCCAACCTTATCGCCGAAGGTTCTTTCGGGCTGGACCGACCGGCAAGCTGGCTGATTTCCGCCCGACGCACATATTACGATCTTGTCCTGGAACAGATGGACGATACCGATTCCTCATATCCCAGTTTTACCGATGCACAAGCACTGCTCTATTTTCAACTTGATCCCCGGACTGAATGGTCACTGACCTTTATCACATCAACAGAGGGAACGGATATTGCTGCGGATTCCGACGAAGATGAAGGCGTGGATCCGGATCATGTAGAATTTATCGACGATCAGGAAAACATCCTTGCCGGTCTCAACGGATCGCACCTGTTAACCGATAATATGCGGCTGAGTTACCTGTTTTCCTGGACCCGGAGCAACCAGATTTCCGATGTTTTTTTCAAGGAAGGTGAGACCACCTTTAAAACGACCTTCGATCAGAACCTCGAAAGCGCTTCATCGTCGTTCCGACCGAAATTCGAGTGGTATCTCGAGGATCACACCATTATCTCCGGGCTGGAACTCATGGAAAGTGCCAATACTGTACGGTTTGATATTTCCACTGAGGATCCCCGGATCGACATTCCTGAGGACCTTCTCCATTTCAGTGAAAAACAGGATTTTACAAAAACCGGGGCATACCTTCAGGATATCTGGGAGATTTTCCCTGATTTCGAGATAAAAGCCGGATTGCGATGGGATCATTCCACACTCTCGGATATCAGTCGCACCAGTCCGAGACTTTCATTGCGATGGGCGCCGGGAAATGCGTGGCGGGTCCGGGCGGCCTGGGGGTTTTACTACCAGTTCCCCAGTTATGAAACCCTTCAGGGTGATGGCTACTTTCTGGATCTCAGGGAGATCAAGGACGGTAATCTGAAACCGGAACGGGCCATCCATTACCTCGTTGGCAGCACGTATGAAAGTAAAAGCGGATGGGAACTGTCACTGGATGTGTATTACAAGGACCTGGACGATCTGTTGGAATCCGGTGAGGAAGAAGAGACCATCGTGATTCTCAATGAGGATGACGAAACGGAGTATTATACCCGGAACACCTTGACGTTTGTGCCGGAAAACAGCCGGGAAGGATATGCCCGGGGTGTGGATCTGACCCTGCTGGTTCATGACCGTCCCGGTCGACCTTTTTATGGGATGTTGACCTATACTTTCGGTCAGTCAAAAAGCCGCCGGATCGGTGATCCGTTCATGTGGGAATCATGGGATCTCAGGCATTCCCTCACCTGGGTGGCGGGATATAAGATCGGCACCCACTGGGAGGTGTCATGGAAATGGCGGTATGGATCGGGATTCCCGTACACTCCGGTGACCAACGTAATCCGGGTTGTGGATGATCTTAACGGTGACGGTGAATATACTCCGGATTATGGGGAAACATTCAGCTACCAGCGGGATGAACCCGATGAGGTTATCCGATCGGAACGGTACCCCGATTACCATCGCCTGGATATCCGGATACAGTATGCCAAAAGTTTCAGCCGGTTGGATACCATGTTCTATCTGGATGTCATCAATGTCTATAGCCGTGATAATGTCCAGGCGTATGATTACAATGCGGATTACTCCGAACGGGATGATATTTACGGCATGCCCCTTTTACCCTCTTTCGGTGTTAAAATCCGGTACTGAGATTGTTCGGCAGGATGTGCTTTCGACCGAAAGCACCTACGTGGGCTGATCAATTGATTGTGCAGATCAACCATCAATGCTGTTATCCGGTGTCATTCCTTCCCCAACCAGTTGTCATCACCCGGTCTGACCCTATACCGATGTCATCACCCGACTTGTCCGATTAACCTGAACTCGTATTGCACTTTTAACCCCAGGGTCATAAGATACGTGACGTGAATTATCCGGAAGTTACAGTGGCTGTATGTGTTCTTAATGGTGCCCTCACTATAGGCGCTTGTCTGAAGAGTCTTCAGGCCCTGGATTATCCCGGTGAGAAACTGACGATTCTCCTTGTGGACAATGGATCCAGTGACAACACCGTGGCGATTGCCGACATACGGGGTGTCCCGGTGGTTTCGGAACCGGTTCGGGGACGCGGTCATGCCCGGAACCGGGCATGGAAAACGTGCACCACACCCTTTCTGGCCTTTACTGACGCTGACTGCCGGGTGGCTCCGGACTGGCTCACACAGATCATGCCGGCATTTGAAGATAAAGACGCAGGGGTTGCCGGCGGACCCATTATGACACCGGGGGAGTCGCTCCTTGCACGGTTCTTTGAAGCCCGGCAGGTTGTTTCCAACCGGGAGTTCTCCGGTGATTATCCCCTTTCACCGCCTTTTCTCGCAACTGCCAACGCTGTATTCCGGATGGATGCACTGAACAAGGCGGAGGGGTTTGCCGTGGATTTCATTGTGGCGGAAGACGCGGATGTTTCCTGGCGGATTCAGGACGCCGGATACACCATCCGGTACGTGCCCGAAGGTACCGTATTTCACCATCACAGAACCACGGTGTCCGGCATGTTCAGACAGGCCCGGGAATATGGGTTTGACGGGGTGGCTGTCTGCCTGAGACACCGGCGCCGGTTTCCGGGTCCGCCCTGGATCTGGTGGGGTCTCTATGCCCGGTTTCTGTGGTCCATTATGAGAATTCCGTTCTCACCCTTTGCACGGACCGGCGAAAAATCCTTCGCACTTCTGGATACCATCCGTTATTTCGGTCTGATCCTGGGCCGGCTTCGGGCGGCGTGGGTGTTCCGGTTCTTCGTCCTGTAAATCACAAGTTGTCGTGGAGATTCATATGCCCAAAACGGAGTCATTTGAAAAATACAGCGATGCATATGACAAGTGGTTCAAGAAGAACTCTGATATATATGCTGCTGAACTGGAAGCCATCCGCCGGCTTATGCCTCCACAGGGATCTGAGGGGTTGGAAGTGGGTGTTGGTTCCGGGAAGTTTGCTGTACCACTTGGAATAAAATTCGGGGTTGAACCCTCTGAAAAAATGGCTGCCAAAGCCAGAAAACAAGGCATCAACGTTTATCCCGGTGTAGCGGAAAAATTGCCTTTTTCTGACGGCAGGTTTGATTTTGTTCTGATGGTAACGACCATCTGTTTTGTTGATGATGTCATCAAATCTTTCAGAGAGGCGTTCAGGGTATTGAAACCCGGCGGTTGCATTATTGCAGGGTTTGTTGACAAAGAAAGCGGAATGGGCAGACAGTATGCGGATAAACGAGAAAAAAGTAGATTTTACAAAGACGCCACATTTTTCGCTGCTCAAGACGTAGTGAAATATCTCGAAGATGCGGGTTTCAAATCCACAAGAACCAAGCAGACACTTATTCCCGGAGAATCAACTGATACCATTTGGGACGGTTTTGGAAACGGTGCTTTTGTCATTATCAAAGCCATGAAATAAGAGGTGTAACCCCGATTGGAATATTGGAAACATGGAATACTGGAAATGTGTTTCCATGTGCATCAGTTTCCGGGTGAGCCTTCTATCTCTAACCTGGTCCCGAGGACCAGGGTTGGTCTATGGTTTTTTTCGATGCATGCACGAAAAGTCCGGAAAACTGACTCCTTGATGATAAGGGCGAGTTTGCCGATTGCTCAACACGGGAGGAAGAAGATGAAAAAGATCATTTTAATTATCATGATAGTTTGTTTTCAGGCTCTGTCTGTTCCGACGATGATCCAGGGATCAGGCGCCAGTGATTTTAACCATGCGTTGTCATGGGGTGAAACCGAACTGGTTATCGATAGTGATGAGGATATCGGCCTTGCGCTGGACTTATGCGCCGGGCAGGGAGGTGATTTTCATTTACTCTTCCAAAAAGAAGGCAGTTACTGGTATGGCAAACGCACGGGAACATCGTGGAACACCGAGGGTGTAACCTTGCTTTCATACGTTCAGAGTTTTTTCTCATTATCGGTCCAGGAAAACCATGCTGTCGGTGTTTCCTACAACAGTGAACTACCGGCGCTGGTTACAACGAATAATGCATCCGGCCAGTGGATAGCGACGGAACCCATTCCCGGGACGGATGATGCGTCGGCGATTGATACGTGCTCGCATAATGGAAATGTTCATATTTTCTGGTGTCAGGACAGTGGAAAGCTGTTTCATACCTGTTCCGATCAAGGGGTATGGCAAACCGTGCAGATCGGCGAACTGGATTCCGATACGAGTCGTCTGGCTGTAGCCGCTCATCCGGATCCGTTGATTAATGATATTCATTTTGCCTGGTATGATTCAGGATCAAAGACGGTGGAATATGCAGTTCGAGACGAAAGCGGGTATCATTATTCCACTGTCCAGGCGGTTGAGAGCTGTCGCTGGGTTAGTCTGGGGGTTCTTGATCCGGGTGTCCCTTACATTGGATTCCTTGAGATCCGGAATCAGAGTGAACGCGTTCTTCAATCCGCGTATTTCATTGACCCTGTCTGGCAGTCGGATATTCTGGTGGTTGATGAAAGCAGGATCGAAACTCCGGTGATGACTCTGGACCCGTTCACAGGTATTTCTTACCGCAGGGTGTACTTTGCATACGCAGCAGATGATGGATATGTGTACCGATATCGATCTTCTGATGAATCATGGAATAGAGGCGTTATCGAACCGCTTGGACATCTTCCCGTGACACTGAGGATCAGTCTGGCCTGGGACAGTGATCTGAATCGAGCCGGCCTGGTGATCGGTCAAAAAGAGATTAATGAGATTTACTTTTTAACAGGTGAATGTGTCCCCGAAATGACGCCAACGCCTGTGCCAACATCAACCCCCTCGCCTGATATAACGCTCGGTGTTACATTGGATATGCCGTCTTTCGTGCATCCCGGCGAGGATTTCCAGGTGACAGGTGAACTCTGGAATATCGAATTACCCATAACCGGCGTACCGGTCTGTTTCCTGTTTCAGGTCTATGACGATTTCTGGTTCTGGCCGGACTGGTTCATGAACGGGTTCACCTGTCAGGTTATGGATATTCCATCCGGCGTCACTGATGTGGAAGTGATTCCGTCGTTTGTCTGGCCGGATACGGGATCACAGTCTCTGACGGAGTTATGGTTCTACGGCGCAATGCTGACACCGGATATGACCGGTATTCTGGGCGAGTTTGCTGCGGTGCCGTGGGGGTTCGGTCCGGAATGATCATCCACATTTCATTAATAACAAAGGTGAGTTTGTCGATTTCTCAACAGGGGAGGAAAAAGATGAAAAATATAGTCATGATTTTGGGTTTTATGGTCCTCATTCAGTGTCCGGGATTGACCGCCGTCATTCATGTGCCTGGAGATCAGCCGACGATTCAATCGGGAATCGACGCGACGGTGGCGGGGGACACGGTTCTGGTGGCAGCCGGGTTATACTATGGAGTCGGAAACCGGGATATCAGTTATGCGGGTAAGGCCATTACCGTCATCTCTGAGAACGGTCCGGAAACATGCATTATCGATTGCCAGGATGAAGGCCGGGGTTTCTATTTTCATGGTTCAGAAGAGAGTAACTCGATCCTGTGCGGGTTTACCATCACCAACGGTGTTGGGGATCCCGGCGGCGCTATCCATTGTTCCTACTCTTCGCCCACACTACAAAACTGCATCATTACCGGGAACAGGTCTTCGTGGCGGGGTGGCGGTATCAGTTTGTTTTCATCCAGTTCCATCCTTTCAAACTGCATCATTACGGATAATATCGTGTATATCGATGATCCGGGTGCTTCCGATGATGCCTTCGGTGGTGGAATATATGCCATTGGTTCATTTCCCGTTTTTATCAACTGCAGCATTCTTAACAATACAGCGGAACAGTGGTTGTATGGCGAACCCCTTGGAGTTGGCGGCGGTGTTTTTGCCGGTTCCACATTGTTGTTCAATTGCCTGATTGCGGGAAACAATGCCAATGAAAGCTGTGGCGGTGGGTTGTTGACGGATGGATGTCTGCTGATCAATTGTACCATTGTCAACAATGATGGTGGTGAGCGAGCCGGAGGTCTCAGTTGTGACGACACCACAGCGCTTCGCAACTGTATCGTCTGGGATAACCTGCCGGGTTCCATTTTTGGCAGTCCGAATGTGATCTATTCCGATGTGCAGGGTGGTTATTCCGGTGAAGGTAATATCGATTCGGATCCCCTATTTGCCCCGGGACAGTCAGGCGAGTTTTTCCTGGGGCAGATCGCAGCGGGGCAGGATCAGGACAGTCCCTGTCTTGATGCGGGGAATACGCCGGCGTCGACCACTTGTTTCGACACCCCCGACGGTGAGAGATGTCTGGACGCGTATACAACTCGCACGGATTCCGTTACGGATGCCGGCATGGTGGATATGGGGTTTCATTATCCTGTGCCGGCACCGGTGTGCGAGGATCTGGGCATCGCCATTACAATGAACTCAAACCATTTCGTGCCTGGAGAAACCGTTTCCGTTTCCCTGGTAACCTGCAATCCCGAATCTGAAACCATTGAATCCGCCCGGGTGTACCTTGTTCTGGATATCACCGGGATCTTCTTTTTCTGGCCCACCTGGAGCACCACCGCAGATTTCAATTTTCAGGATATTTCAACCGGTTTCATGGAAGAAGAAATCCTGAGTTTCACCTGGCCGGAAACCGGTACCACCGGGAACGCCGCCTTCATCGCCGCCATGACAAACGAAGATTTCTCTGAACCCCTGGGAACATGGGATATCGGAGCGTTCACCTGGGAATAGCGCGTTAAAAGTGCACCGAAATTGGCTTCTTACACGTGACAACCCATTTGAAAACAAATACCCGTTGTGGTCAGATTGAAACGATGAAAATTCAGCCGGGTAAATTGAAAGGTGTCTATTACTCATTTGAGAGTTACGCTAGTTTTGGTGAGAGAGTTGGTGCCTGGATTATCGATTTGCTGTTTCTTCTAAGCCTGACCGGCGGCTATCTTCTGATATTTTGGTTCCTTTCTGATCGATCGGCCTGGGCACTTGGGATTGTTTTCTGGCTATTCATTATCACGTGTTTCATGGTGTTGGCGGTGCTGAAAAGAACTGATATCTCAACGCCGGGATTCTGGATTTTTGGGATAAAAATTGTGGATCTGCAGGGCAGAAAACCGTCCTTATTAAAAATGATTTTTAGATGTTTACTCCTCGCACCATTCGATCTGTTTACGGATTTGATGTGGCTGACATCCGAGAAAACCAGGCAGACACTGAGGGATAAAGTCGCTGGTACTTATGTGATTAAAAGATCTGCAACTCCCCTGGGTGAAGCGGAGATTGTTGAAACCAAGTTATTTGTATTTGGCCGGAACCTGATCTACAGCGAGGTTTCCTGCCAGCAGAATTCCGGGAACAGGAAAAATGTATAAACGGCTGTGAGCCGTTTCACCGGTAGCACATCCTAAATTTTTCTTGCGATTTTCCATCATAGAAAGGTAACTATAGTGAAAGCCGGTAATTTGTTCCGGCTGATGGGGCAACTGAAATCCGGAAAAAACTAATGGGAGATTAAAATGAGAAAATTCGCTGGAATAGCAATTGTGATGATATTGTTTGCTTTAAATGTTCAGGCCAAGGAATGGGAGACTGATTTTGCGGAAGCGTCTGCTCTGGCTAAAAAATCAGGAAAGTATATGCTGCTTGATTTCAGCGGTTCGGACTGGTGCGGATGGTGCATCAGGCTGGAGCGGGAAGCGTTCAGTAAAGATGAATTCAAGACTTATGCAAAAGATAATCTGGTCTGTGTCATGCTGGACTTTCCCCGAAAGAATACGCAAAGTCAGGAATTGAAGAAACAGAATGCCGAGTTGGCCCGAAAATATAAAATCCGCGGTTATCCTACAATCATTGTTCTCAGCCCGGATGGTGAGATAGCCGGTAAAACCGGATATCAGAAGGGCGGACCCGTGGCCTATGTGAAACATCTCACGGCAATTATCGATAAGCATAAAGTTAAAAAGGAAACCAAAAACTGATCACTTAATCCCCGGGACGAACATCCTGATTGAATAAGTTTCCCGCAAGCGGAAAACTTCGGTCGTTCCTTCCGCCGTCGCCAAACAAGTTTGGCTATGGCAGGACAGGTCGGCGGGTCAAGAACCCGGGGTTACATGATCTCATCCATAATCAACCATCGAGGAGATCCCCCGTACCCTCCTGCGTCGGGACGGAGGATGACACATATACACGTACCGGTTCACTGGCTGCCGGTTCACTGGCTGCCGGCTCACTGACGCACTGACCACTGGCGACAACATCGAATCGTATGGCCTGATTTTCGTTGGTTTCGTTCCTCAACCCCCTGACATCAGGACTTTATATTTATCCGCTTTCCCCTTCAATAAATTTTCTGGATACAGAAAATTTCGGTACCGGCTCACTG
>SWBY01004581.1_pt1 | contig 17016 bp, 16 predicted proteins | sample 4693071 | NCBI WGS metagenome assembly SWBY01 (sample SAMN10267273, study PRJNA491770) | bioreactor metagenome | isolation source: DHS bioreactor inoculated with marine methane seep sediment | place: Japan: Omine Ridge, Nankai Trough | collected 2006-05-06 | reverse complement strand
CTCGTTCCTTGATTACTGCGGCTTCGCGAACTACGCAAATGGCTCATGCCAAAATTGCCGGGCTTCTTATTTGACGACCTTGCCGGTCTGCCCGCTGTGCGGTTCCCGGAACCCCGGTGACAGAAATACCAACCTGGAGACGCCGGAGTTATCCGAGTACTTCATCGGTTCCATTCAGAATAATCGGTACAAGATCACCGACCAGATTGGGAAAGGCGGGATGAGTGTCGTTTTCAGGGCACAGGACCTTGAACTGGAGGAAGTAATCGCACTTAAAATACTGAAACCGGAATTAGTTCAAGACAGTGCGATGATCAATCGATTCAAAAGAGAGACGAAACTCGCCCGGAAAATCAAGCATCCCAATGTGTGTGGAATATACGACTTTGTATTCCTGGACAATACTCCGGCGATAGCAATGGAGTATATTGAAGGCAGGGATCTATCGGATCTCATCGAAAATAATTTGGTCTTGGAAACAGACAAACTAGCGATTGTTGTCAGTATTGCCATGGCTCTGAAAGCAGCTCACCGGCTGAAAATCATCCACCGCGATCTTAAACCTTCGAATATTATGATTGATACTCAATCCTGTCCCATTGTTATGGATTTCGGTATCGCCCATTCTCTCGAAGGCGTAAAAGCAATTAAAAAGGGATCCGTTCTAGGTACACCACATTACATGTCACCGGAGCAGTTTTCAGATGGTCACCTGGATCAACGGACTGATATTTATTCGCTGGGGGTTATCTTGTTCGAACTCTTTACAAATCATCTGCCTTTCTCTGGGGAAACCCCTGCTGATATTGCAATAAAAGTGTTCAATGATCCACCAATATTACCGGACTCGCTTGATACGCTCAACGATGACATGGTGAAGACTATTATTAATCGTTGTATGGAAAAGAAACCCGAGGATCGGTATCAATCCGTTGATGATCTGATAGATGATTTGAAACAGGTTAATATTTCAGATTCCGATAAGGATCGAGCTGCGGGTCAGGCGAAAATTCTGGTTGTCGATGATGAAAATGTCATTCGGAGTTTCATTGCGAAAATCCTTGAGTCACAGGGTTTCAAGGTCGTAACAGGAAAAAATGGCGAGGAAGCAATTACAAAAGCAATGTCGGAAAAACCCGACTTGATTCTCATGGATTTAATGATGCCGAAAATGGATGGATGTCAGGCGGCAGCTATTCTTGGTAACAACTCAACAACTTCCCGCATTCCCATATTCCTGGTCACCAGTGTTGATGATAGAGAATACAAAATTTACAGTCGAACCATTGGTATTCGGGAATATATTACAAAACCGTTCAATACAGATGATCTTCTTGAGAAAATCAGGATTCATCTCGACATGGCACATCTGTACTGAAATTCTCCCTCACAATGAACCGGCGCCACACGAGTGGTGACCCGACACTTTCGAACCAGTCCACACCCTCGCTGACCATGTCGAATTTCAACCAAAATTCTCCGGGAGATTCCACCCCCGGGATGGTAATTGCCACATCCGCCGACTGTTTCCCCTTCAAAAATTCTTCCGGAAGAAAGGCCCGGGCAAAATCCCGATTGATCACGGCCTTCTCCACCGTGCAGAGCTGCACACCCAGGCGCACGGTCCGGCGTCCCATTTCCGTTTGTGCCGGCCAGAGTGCACCGCCGGTGTTTTTCACCCGGACACTCATATCCAGTGGTTGTCCGGTGAAAACCTCGAATCCCCGGCCGGGCACCCGGATTTTCGCCTGGTACTGTTTACCGGGGATGGCGTTGCTGATCTGACTGGTGTCCCAGGTCTCGTTCCGGATTTTAGCCCATTCTTTCGTCCCGATCTGGTACCGGAGTGATATCGCATCCGGCGGATGATCGGTAATCTCCCAGGTCAATCGGTCCACCCCGGTCCGCGCCGCCAGCTTCCGGGCACGGTTCATGGCTCGCCGGGAATCATTCCATTTAAAAAGGATATACCGCCAGTTAATGACAGGCTCCATTTTCCCGGAGCGGTCCCGTTCCTTCACCAGGGTTTCCAGGTTTTTCATGACCCGGTCAAAATCACCGCCGCACCTGTAACGGCTGTAACTGGCCTGGTCTGTACCATCGATGGAAAAAGTGATTTCCGGGACCCCTGCCGCAACCAGTCTCCGGCTTCGATCCGGATCCATCAGCATCCCGTTTGTACTGATGTAAAGATATATGGAGGGCCAGTTCCGGCGAACCATCTCAATCATTTCCATAATTTCAGGGTGGACAAATGACTCACCGTAATTAAACAGGTCCATCCGGATCATTTCCGGTCCGACCTCAGTCAGAACTTTTTCGAACTGATCCAGAGGAAACCGGGTTCGGGACCGGGTCTGAACAATCCCGGATTCTTTGGAACAGACCGATTTGTAACATGAGAGATTACATGCCACGGTGGGCTCCAGGAAAATCCGCGGCAAGATATCCTGTCGGACGGGATGCTGCGGGACCTCCTCATCCAGCTCAAGCAACCGTTTCAGTCCGCAATCCTGACAGAAGGGTGAAAATCCTGTATTGAGATCTTCACGGATTTTCCGGACCAAATCCGAGTGCCAGATTTCTTTCAGGGAGTGATCATCCAGGTGGCCCAGGGGCCGTTCACCCCTTGGATCCGCACAGCCGCAGACCACCTTGCCGTCGCACAGCACCACCAGGATATTGAAAATCCAGTCACAGGTGAATCGGTTTTTCATCCGTTACCATGCCACCTGGAGCAAACCGTGCCAGTCCGCTGCCACCGCGGCATTATCATCACCGATAAAAGCCGTTTCATACGCTTTGCCCGGCGTGTCTAACTCTCCGATAAGCACCGGGTGATCCGGCCGGCTGACATCAAAGAGTTTGATGCCATAAATATAATTTGCGAGCAGGAGGGTATCACCCCTGACCTGAACCCCTTTACAGACCTTGAGATCATAGTAGGTCACAGGCGCCGGCTGACCGGGGTCCGCCAGGGAAAACACGATGAGACCCGCATTGAAATCGGCCTGATACAGGACACCTTTTCCCACAGCCAGACCTTCCGGCGCTGCGCCGGTGCTGTCCAGGTGAGTCTGTTTCGGGTTCATGGGATCGGAAATATCCAGGGTGACCAGACCGTGATTGACACAGGCGGCATAACAATACGTGCCCTCAACCACAAGATCGATGGCCCAGCCGCCGGTATCCACGGTGGCAATGATTTTTGGAGATGACGGATCGGTGATATCCACGACATGAATCCCATGGAACCAGTCCGCCACCAGCGCATATCCGGCAACAAGCGCTACACCCGATGCGCGTCCCGGTGTTTCCAACCGCGACAGGAGCACCGGCCGGACCGGTCTTGTGATATCCAGAAACACCACACCCCGATTATCCGCCACGGCAGCAAGATTGTCCCGAACATCGAGACCCGTTGCATATGAGAATCCATGAACCCGCTGCACCGGCGTCAGCCCATCATCCTCAATGCGACTGATTTCCAGTCCGGCACGGGTATGAGTGGCCAGAACATAATCACCTCGGACCACAACATCCGTTAGCAGCTGTTCGTGGATGAAAGCGGCGGTTTCTTTGAATCCCGCACCGGGTTTAACCGAAAATTCCCGGACACCCATATCCCCGTCACTGAAAAAGATCCGGTTGCCGAGAAGTGATACACCACGCCCCTCATTTCCGGCATCAGTGTGGGAAACAACCACCGGAGCGTCCGGCTGAGTCAGATCCACCCGGGTCAGACCTTCCCGCCGGGCAAGTATCAGAGTGCTATCATCGAAAAATACAGCCCGACGTACCCGACCGTCCAACGGAAGTTCACCGTGCTTCACTGGAAGTTCAGCGCCCTTGTCCCTGAGTATCCACAACCCGAAATCCCGATCCGCCAGAATATGATACCCGTTCCGGAACTCACACCAGAGAATCCGACCCGGACCCGTGAAATTCCACCGGACTGCCGGGGCTGTGATCCGGGAAATATCCACGGCGATATACCCGCCGCCCAGGGTACCCAGACAGAGCATATTCCCCTGTGAGCAGGCAGAAAACACCCGGCATCCCGCATCAATATGAGCGACGATATCCGGTCCTTTCTGGAAACCGGTCCTGACGAGAGTGGCGCCATGACTGTGCCGGCAGACCACTACCAGATCATCATTGATCCGGCAGAATGAACGGGCATTATCCAGTTCGGTCCATTGGGCTTTGATTTTCCGGGTTTTACCATCAATGATTGTGACGCCGTTGTACCCGTCTGCAACCCAGAGATCTCCATTAATCTCGAGGATACTCCAGGCATGTCCGGGCGTATCCACGGCTGTCAGATGATTGATATGTCCGGGATTGGATACATCAAAGAAATCCACTCCGCGAACACAGGCCGCGGCCAGTGTATAGGTACTTGGAAATGCGTGATCAAAATAACGACCCGACGGGTACTTCCGATCCGTAATTTCTACAGAATACCGGATATCACGATCCGATGTCTGCGGCAGACGGGATGCCATGTCCGGCGGCGCCAGAAGACCGTGCTGCAGTTCTTCTTTATCCGGCTGCTCATCCGTGACGGCAGGTGTCACCGGTGTGAATACCAGCGTTACAGGATCACCACCCGGGACAGTCTCAGACGGGTCCGGTGCCGGTGAACATGCCGCTACAATAAAAATGATCAGCAGCAATCCCATGATTTGAAATCGTTTCAATGCCATCACCCTAAAACAACTCGAATACAATCTTGAGACTCCTGTCGATTTCTGTCAGTCGATCCGATTCCAGATTTCCCCGGGTTTTAATATACCGGATTTGTTTATCGATTGGCCGTGTTTGAAGGCAATCTGCGATCGACTTTTTTTTGAGTCCATTGCTTCGGGATGACTCAATCACTACGTTTGTTTTGATTTTGGCCTTTTTACTGCTCCAGGCTGTGATTGGAACCACCTGAATAACGGGAACTCTTGCATTGTATATATCATTTGTTACCACCACACATGGCCGGATCTTGCCTGTCTCGGAACCAAGCGTCGGATCCAGATTGACGTCAATGATCTCACCTCGCCTTATCATTCCGGCCACTCCGATAAAGCAGATTCCGTCAATTTCTTAAGATCCGGTTCTGCTTCATATACCTCAGCATATAATGATGCGGATTCCTCTAATTCTTTTTTGAGAATTTCTCTTTCAAGATGATCCAGCGCTTCTCGCATCAAAGCACTTTTGTCCCGGAAACCAAAACGGCTGTGTTTTTTTAAAAATTCAATATGTGATTCCTTTAAACTGACTTTGGTCTGTTTCACAGGCACCTCCTTTGTCACCCATATTATACCCTGTTTCAGGACCCGAGTAAAGATCCGGGCACAAAGAACCCGGCTTTGAATTCATGCCACAGGCATGGGAATGAAGTTTCCCGATTGGAATATTGGAAGCATGGAAAATTGGAATAGCCTACTTCGCCATAGTAGCCTTACCTGACCGGATAACGGCAAACAAGTTGCGAGGCTACGAAGGCTGAATTGTTTCAATTACCGAAAACACCTTCCATTCTTCCACTGTTCCAGTATTCCTGCATTCCATTGCATCAGTTTCCGGCAAACCGCCATCACCCCCTTCCGATTTTCCTTGAGGTTCCTGTTTCTATAGAGTAGTTATTGCTGTGATGGAGAGTTTGATTAGTTTTATAACGGATTACGGGCTCTGGGCGGTTGCTCTGGGGGCTTTTTTTCAGGGGCAGACGATATTGATTCTGGCCGCCATGATGGCGGGTCACAATGTTTTCCGGCCGATGGATTTGTTTGTCCTGGCAACTGTCAGTGCATGGATCGGTCATATGTTCTGGTATGCGCTCGGTCGATATCTCAATCAGGACAATCTGCTCCGTCGATTTCCCGGAACCCGCAACAAATTAAACTCAACAGATAAGCTGATCCGGAAAAACCCGTGGACCTCAGTGATTTTCCTTCAGTATGGGTACGGCGTACGGCTATTGGGCGCCGTTGCTTTTGGCGTAACCCGGCTCTCCCCTGTCTGGTTCGCCCTGGCTCAGGTCCTGAACTGCATTGCCTGGGCGGCAATCCTGGTGACTCTTGGATTCACCATCGGTCATTCCTCCACCGGATTCTCCCCTGTAACTCTGAAATACGTGAGTTTCGCAGTTACGGTATGCCTGATTCTGTTCTGGGTTTACCGGTCCCGGAATCAGACCCGGTCCCGTGTGAGTGCTACGCTGAAATCGTAACATCAGTGAAGTAATGAACCGTGCACGTTGATTACAAATTTTCATTGTCTTACGCGTGACACTCCGTCACATGGCAGTGAATCACTCTGTCATTTCTCACAATAGCTATCCCTATATCGAGACAATATTTAGTGTCAGTCGTATATTCCCATAACTCATCACCCTCTTCAATCAATGCGACAAAATCTTCCAAGCGAGGGTCAGATTCCATTTTCTGTTCCAACTCCTGCAAAATCACTCTGTTATGCAGTGAAGATTGCACGCTGAACTCTTCAAGTGAATAGGTTGTGGCATCGAAAATCTCTTTCTCGAATAAATTGACTATGCCCTGAGCGTCATCAGGCAGATCAAGCTGTGTCTCTGTTCGAAACCGCTCCAACAGGGCTTCCTGCCAGAAATAAAGGCGAGGTGGGTTCCTCCGCAACATCACAGGCGATGCAAATCCTGACAGCCAGTGATGGTATTTCTCATCGCCACAAAAACGGCGAAACTGATCTTTGACATTTTCTCCAATGTTCATAATGAACGTTCCAATCTCCTGCCGGATGTCAAGTAACGATGCGGTCTTCACACCAGGATTAATGGGTTACGTCTGTTCGTATTACTAACCGGCATCTCAGACATCTTGAGTTTTTTCTCCACTGATTCTCGCCCAGGCCCAAACAAAAAGCACCAGGAAGACAAGATCGAAAAGGCAAAATGGTTTCCACATATCCGGGATTCCTGCGATTATCCAATGGAACAGCACCACGCCGCAATAAGAAATCTTCAGAAGGATACCGTATGGTATAAGGTTGTGGTTCCTGATCGGGTTCACGGCAATAGCGATAAACATTGCCGCGAAGACGATGAGCAGTGCAGCTGGAAAATGCACATAGCCGGGATGATTCGGAGGTGTCACACCGAACAATTGAAACAGAGAACCGCTTGCGAACAGAAACGCAGCTCCCAGCACCCCGTCATATATGGCTGCGACAATGAACAGCGCTTGAATCGTCCGGTCCATTTTCATAGATGTACACCTTTCTTTTTGCGCTCCCCCCTGATGGCACGTTTGAAGCGGTCTCTACGCCAGTTTGTGAATTCCTCACTGTATAACTCGACGGCCAGTTTTTTAAATCCGTTGTGTAGATCCTGCACGGACATGTTTGAGGGTATAAAGTTGATATCGAACAGCGTGCATTTCTTCCAGTTCCGGGGTTCTATCAATCGGTTCTCGCTTTCCAGACGGGTGTATAGAGGTGTGCCCGGGAACGGTGTCAAGAGCGTCACTTGAACTTCGTACAGACCGGACTCCCTCACGAAAGTAAATACTTGATCGAAAATATCGACAGTATGCCCATCCAGGCCGATCACAAAACAGCCGTTCACGGTGATGCCGTGAGATTGAATGACACGAATCGCTTCCTTATAGCCCGGGAATGCTCTGAACTTCCAATCATTGCGCAGTTCAAGTCCATGTAGACCCGCTTCGACAGGACTCTCCAACCCGATCAACACTTGAGCACATCCGGTTTCCCGCATGAGATCAAGCAATTCCTCATCATCAGCGATGGAGATATCGCTTTCTGCGAACCATTTCAGACCTTTTCCTCTGAGCGGCTTCAGAAGCTCCTTCCAGTACGCGTGATTGACGAAACTGTTGTCATCAGCAAACTCGATGAAGGGACGTTCCCAGATCGTGAGGATTCGCTCGATCTCTTCCAGTACTTTGGCAACAGGCTTCTGCTTGTACGTGTGGGTTAGCAGAACCGAACCGGCACAAAACTCACAGTGATGAGGACAACCTCGGCTGGTTTGGACGGTCAGCCGGTTGTATTTCGAAATGTCGAGTAATTCAAATGCGGGCATTGGTGCAGCAGCCAAAGCGAATCCATTGTCATCAGCACGGTAATACTGCTTAAGATGACCGCGGTCGGCGTCTTCCAACACTTCCAACCATAATGTCTCTCCTTCACCGACGGCAACGGCATCACAGTGCTCTGCGGCCTCCTCCGGGAGCGCGGTAACATGTGGTCCACCAATAACGGTTGGAACTCCAATCGCTCTGAACCGCTGGGCGAGTTCGTATGCCTCGTCAATCTGAGCGCTATAGGTTGAGAGGGCGGCCAGATCAAGCCCGGTGGGCAGTGGATCCAGCAGCTTGCCATCGGGCACTTCCATATAATGCACGTCATGTTGCGAAGGAGTCATCCCCGCCAATGTCAGCAGACCAAGGCTTGGCAGGGACGCAATGGTCTTGCTTCTATCCACAAATCCCGGCAGCGTCAGACCCAGCCGAAGCAGTTCTGTATCACAGACTCGTATGCCACTCATGGGAAACAGTCCGATATTCATATGTATATGATCCTCCAGACAAATAGGGCAATACCGATGGTGACCGACATGGCAGGAATGAAAAAGAGATTCCGGAAGGCAGGTTTCCACGCAGACAGGTAGCAGACTGCAGGCATGGCAACCGCACCCAGGATCAGCAGAACGGATGCGCTCTTAAGTCCGGTCTCAAGGCCTAGGGTTCTTGCAGTCAGGGCGAATGAGATATTGATGAATCCAATGCCGAAGAAAGCGATATGTGCCAGTCGGATCATCCGCCGTTGCCACGAGGCATAACCGCCAAGCCAATCACTGTTGTAGAAGAACAGGCCGGGAATTGCCCCCGCAAGACAGCCCAACAGAAACCCGATCCATGCAACGTGTAAGTTTATCATCATGGTACTTGTCCCCCTGGATAATCGGTTGACGGATCACCTTGATTTTTAAGAATCACCATTCTGTCGTATGTAATGAAGATTTGCAACTACACATCTCGACTTGAACGATCCATTGATGGATCCCAATGCAAGGATGTTGCTTACCGGCGCTCTCCTCGATGATGTTTCATTGACAAAACAGGATTAGTCAACTAGATTAGTCAATAGGAGATTTTTATTGTGCAGGTTACGATCCATGAAGCAAAAACGCATTTGTCCCGCCTGATCCGAAAAGCACTCCAGGGTGAAGAAATTATCATCGCCCGGGGTAAGCAACCGGTCGCCCGGCTGGAACCGCTGAAAGAAGCGATGACAGAGCGGCGTACCGGTTCCGTTAAGGGTCTCATCTTATATATGAGTGATGATTTTGATGAGCCGATGAATGATTTCCAGGAATATATGGAATGAAGGTTTTGTTGGACACCCACGCTTTTCTTTGGATTTTAGCTGATGATCCTCGATTAAGTCGTCGGGCCGGTGAAATTTTCCGGGATAAATCCACACATGTATCATTCAGTGCAGTCAGTTTGTGGGAGATTGGGATCAAAATCAGCCTGGGCAAGCTAAAATTGCGAGAAGACTGGCATGATGTGATCATGTCTGAACTGGACACGAGTCGGATCAAATGGCTCCCGATTAACTCCGAGCATTGCCGGATCGTATCCGAACTTGAGTTTTTCCACCGTGATCCCTTCGACCGTATGCTCATTGCACAAGCACTTCACGAAAATCTCTCGATCCTGTCCCGGGATGGGAAATTTTCGTCCTATCCTGTTCCTGTTATCTGGTAATTTCATTATTGAGGAAGTAGACTGTCCTGAGAGGAACACAAGGGCTAACTGGAGTCGTGTATGAAAAAACCTGAAAACCGTAAAGACATCATATTTCCTGACAGCGAGAGTACTCACCCGCTGGATATCGATTACATTCGCACCAACATCCCCTGTCAGTGGGCCTGTCCGGCTCTGACCAACATTCCCGGATATATCGAAGCGATTTATCACGGGGATTATGATGGCGCGTACAAAATCAATCGGAACGCCAATCTTTTTCCCGGTGTGCTGGGACGGATCTGTTCCCGGCCATGCGAAGACGCTTGCCGACACGGGGAGACAGATCTCGGGGATCCCGTATCCATATGTCACCTCAAACGCGTGGCCGCCGATGAAAAGTCCGACGACCATTTGATTTCAGAGGAAATGTTCGCTCAGACCGGAAAGACGGTGGGAGTAGTGGGCGCCGGCCCCTCCGGACTGGCCGTGGCGCATTCCCTGGCCATTTTCGGTCATCGGGTAGTCATTTACGAATCCCTTCCCGGTGCCGGCGGGATGCTGCAGTATGGCATTCCGGCGTTCCGGCTGCCCCGGGAAATCATATCCCGTGAGATTTTCAACATTACCCGGCTGGGCATCACCATCACCGGAAACGTGAAAATCGGAAGGGATCTCAGCGTCCAGGATCTTATGGACCGCCATGATGCCGTGGTGATGGCGGCGGGCTGTTACCGGTCACGCAAACTGGCTGTTCCCGGTGAGCATTTAAAAGGGGTGTATTCCGGTCTGGAGTTTATGATGCGTGCAAACCGGGGGGATGCGCCGACCGTTGGCAACACCGTCATTGTCATCGGCGGCGGGTTCACAGCAATGGATTGTGCCCGGTCCGCCCGGCGGTTGGGTGCATCGAAAATTTCCATCTGCATTCTGGATACGGAAGAGGATCTGATCGTAACACGGGAAGAAATTCTGGAAACCAAGCGTGAGGGCATCGAATTTGTCAGTCTGGTATCCACCCGGCAGATTCTGGGTGTGGATGATGTCACCGGTATCGAGTTTGCCCGAAACCGATTCGGCAGGAGTCGCGGATCAGAGGGCCGTGAGATTTTTCCCATTGAAGGCTCGGAATTTGAGATGCCTGCCGACACCATTATTTCGGCTATCGGGCAGACACCCCGACGAATGGCCCTTGATTACGATGGTAAAACAGAAATCACTTTCAACCCGGAAACCGGAGACAGTTCGGTTGCGGGATTGTTTGGCGCCGGTGACTTTGTCCGGGGCGCATCCACCGTCATTGAGGCTGTGGGAAACGGTCGGCAGACGGCTGTTGAGGTTGATCGGTATCTTATCGGCCGGGAGCGGCGGCGGAAACAGGTGGTCATCACCGAAACAAGTGACACCCACCGGAAACGTGCCTGGGATTTCACACCCAAACATCACATTCCCACCCTTCCCCTGAAGAAACGGTACGAATCCATGGATACAGAAGTGGAAACCGGGTTTCCAACATCAATGGGACAAAACGAGTCCCAACGGTGCTACCTCTGCAATTTCAAATATGAGATTCACATTCCCGAGTGTATCTACTGCCGACTCTGTATCGATGTCTGTCCCCGGGACTGCATCGAGATGGTCACTGCTCACAACCTGAACGACGGGACCCATCCGGACCAGATGATCACCTCCACGAAATGGCGTGAAGTGGCCGGTATCGTCATTGATAACGACCGGTGTATCCGGTGCGGGGAATGCCTCAGAGTCTGTCCCACACAATGCATTCACGTCGGCCGGATCAGTCTGGTGGAAAAATACATCAACAGGGAAACGGAACAGTCATGAAACAGGAACATTACGTGATCGTTGGAAATGGAACCTCCGGCAACCGGGCTGCGGACTATCTTCGGGAAAAAGATGAAGGTGCTCGGATTACAATAATTTCTGATGAATTTTTTCTCTATTATTACCGTCATAAAATCAGGGAATATGTGCTGGGTGAGATTCAGGATGATGATCTCGTCGTCCGGTCTGCATCCTATTACCGGGAAAAACGGATTCGGCTGCGTCTGGGCCAGACCGTGGTGAAACTGGATCCGGACGAAAAGGTATTGTATCTCAAACATATGGAAAAGGTTCATTACACCCGGCTGCTCATCTGTTGCGGGGGGCGGCCGCGAATCCCTGAGATCTATTTTGCGTGCCGGGATCATTTCACCACCCTGAAAACTCTGGAAGATGCCCGGAAACTCCGGCAATTACTTCCGGATCTCAACCATATCGTCATTCTCGGTGGGGATCTCATCAGTGTCCGGATGACGGGAGCATTCCTGAATGCCGGTAAACGTGTCACATTCATTATGGATGAGAATGCGTTCTGGCCATTGGAAGTCACCGAGCAGTTGCGGAAAAATTTCAAGGAATCCATCACTGGAGCCGGTGCGGAAATCATTGAAAACGATCTTGTTGCCTCTGTTTCACGGATCGATGACGGTAAACTCCGGATTGCCACCCAGGAGGGCCAATCATTGGAGTGTGATCTGGTGGGTGCATTTTTCGGGCTGACACCTGATGTGGAGTTCCTCATGCGCAGCGGTCTGGATATCGACCGGGGCATCCTGGTCAACGAATACCTTCAGACCAGCCGTGCTGATGTCTATGCCGCGGGAGACTGTGCCCAGGTCTATAACCCCTCTATCCGGAATTACTGGGTGAGTATCGGTTGGGGTAATGCACGGCGACTGGGAGAACTGGCCGCTCATAACATGCTGGGCGCAACAGACCGAGTGGAGCATCCGCCCCAGACGGTGATGGAATGCCAGGGAGTTAAAGTGCAGTCAGAATGGTGGCAGGATCTCAGATCCGGAGACAGCGATCCGAGTAACGGGAGGCAACGGTGACACAAAAAACTGATCTCGTGATTAAAATTTGCGGCAGCGCTGGTGACGGTGCTATTTCCGTGACGGAAATGCTCAATCGGGCGGCGGCATCCATGGGACTGCATATCATGAATTTTGATTCGTATCCGGCAGAGATCCGGGGGTTCGGTAAATCCCTGGGCCATACACGGATCAGTAATACCCGTGTGTTGACGCCGGGGAATCGAGGTGACTGTCTCATCGCCCTGAACGACGTGCATGCTATTACCGAATTGGGTAATCTCAAGGAAAACTGTTTCGTTATTTATGACAGCAAACCACCCTCCTACGCAGAGGAGGACTGTGCCATTGCAGGATTCATTGAACCGGGCTGGACCGGTATCGGCGTCCCCCTCAGGGAACTGTCTGTCCGAGCCGTAAAAAGCGCCCGATCCCGGAATATTGTTGCCCTGGGTGCCGTGGCTGCCCTGTATGAACTCAGCCCGGACGCCTTTATTGAGGCGATCAACACCCGGTTTGCTCACAAGATGGAAGCTGTAAGAACCTCAAGTGTCGCAGCATTCACTCTTGGATATGACTACGTAATCGACGAATTGAAAGTGCACGGTAAAATCGATCGCCAAACCACCACAATGTCAGCGACGCGGAACGAAATTACTATCCTTTCCGGCAACGAAGCGGCCGGTCGGGGATGCATTGACGCCGGGGTAAGATTATACGCGGGTTATCCCATTACTCCGGCGACCAAAATTATGGAATTTCTGGCGAAAAACCTGCCGAAACACGGTGGTGTCTTTGTTCAGACGGAAGATGAAATTGCCGCCATCGGTCATGCCATCGGCGGCGGGTTTGCCGGAAAACGGGCACTCACCGCCACATCGGGTCCGGGTTTGAGTCTCATGGTGGAAAGTTTCAATCTGGCGGTCATGGCGGAAATACCGGTTGTGATCATCAATTCCCAGCGGGGATCGCCATCAACGGGTCTGCCCACAAAAACAGAGCAGTCGGATCTGAACCTGGCCATGCTGGGCGCCAGCGGTGATTCGCCTCGGCCTGTGCTGGCACCGGCCAACGTGGAAGAGTGTTACACCCTGGTCCGGAAATCTTTTGAACTGGCGGAAGCCTACCAGACGCCGGTAATCGTACTCATGGACTTCTTCCTTTCCAACCGGTTCGAGGATCTCACACCGGAAGATCTTGATCATGACGGGTACGGCTCATTTCCCCAACTTCTGGCGGAACCGGGACCTGAGGAATTCAAGCGGTATGCCCTTACTGAGACCGGGATATCGCCGCGTTCGTATCCCGGGATGGAGGGGCTGTATCACGCGGTGACCGGTCTGGAACATGATGAGTCCGGCCGGCCCAATTACGAGTATGATAATCATGATGCCATGACCCGGAAACGGTACCGGAAGATGGACAAATTGAAAGAGGCGTTTCCGCCACCGGAAACCACGGGACCCGACGGTGATCTGGAGATCGGAATCATTTCCTGGGGTTCCACTATCGGGACGGCTCGGGAATCCATTGAAATTCTCCGGAAACAGGGATTGCGGGTCGGTGGATTTTTCCCCCGTCTTCTGTACCCCTTCAATACGGCTGCACTGAAAGCATTCTCTGATCGGTGCAAACGGCTGGTCTCACTGGAGATGAATTATACGGGTCAGCTCACCGCCGTGCTTCGTCAGAACCTTAACCGGGACGTGGAATCACTCTGCCGGGTTTACTCCAAACCAATGCCTTCAGAAGACGTCATTGCCTTCCTGAATGGAGATGGAGATGAATAATCATACCGATAAACAGCAACTCAATGCCGATGTCGCATTTCATCTGGATTCCGTCACGGAATCGGGGATTCTCAAATACAGGTCCGATGCGCTTCCCACATGGTGTCCCGGCTGCGGATATTACGGCATCACTCACGGACTCACCCAGGCACTTAACGAATTGCAGATCGAAAACCGGAATCTCGTGCTGATCAGCGGTATCGGATGTGCCGGTCGCTACCCGTTTTTTGTCAATGGCTACGGGTTCCATACGGTTCACGGTCGGGGAGTTCCCGTGGCATGTGGAGTCAAAATGGCTAATCCGGAACTGACGGTCCTGGCTGTGGGAGGTGACGGCGATGGGTTTGGTATCGGCGGCGGCCATCTCCCCCATGGGATTCGACGGAATGTGGACATTACTTACATCGTGTTCGACAACAGTATTTATGGTCTGACCAAGGGGCAGACATCCCCCACAACACCCATCGGCCAGGTATCCAAAACAACACCTTATGGCAATCCGGACATGCCGTTGCGGCCGGTGGTTATGGGACTCGCCTATGGCGCATCGTTCCTGGGTCTTGGTTATGCCGGGAAACCCGATGAGTTGAAAGGGCTTTTCAAGCAGGCGATTCTTCACAGAGGATTCTCGTTTGTGGTGATTACCACACCCTGTCTGACATTCGATCACGTCAATATCACGTACGACCGGATGCGGGATATCTGGGAACCCATGCCCAAAGATCACGATCCCGGTAATTTTGAATCCGCCATGGCCCTGGCAATTGATCCCGAATACTATTACGGTGTTCTGTACCAGAGCAACCGACCCTCCTGGGATGATGTTCAGGCGGATATCGCAGTTAAAGCAAAAGGATAATGACCCGTTCCCGCACATCTTACGGACGATATCTTATCCCGCTTCTTCTGCTGCTTTTTACAGGCATACCCGGATGTCGGAATCCTCCGGCGGGGGATCCTGTTTTACCGGAATGGCAGTCCGTTATTTTTTTCACCATCGATACGTTAAACCCGCATTATCTGGGCTGTTACGGGGATCCGGTCACACGGTCGTATCTCATGGATTCCCTTGCCCGGAACGGGGTCCTCTTTTCTGACTGCCATACCGCAATCAATCTTACCGGTCCGTCATTTTCCACTCTTAATACCGGGGTTCCTCCCTATGTGCACGAGGTGTATGACAACGCCTTGCCCATTGCCGATGAACACACCACCCTGGCGGAAGTGTTTCAAAACAGCGGGTTCAATACGATGGCAGCAGTAAGTGCATTTCATCTCAACCCGGAACAGTCCAATTTTGGCCAGGGATTCAACACGTTCTTCCGATGCTCCGAGATTCAGATAGATACAGCGGTAACGACTGATCGTGTGCTGCAATGGGCGGTGAATACACTGAATCAAAAACGGTTTGCGTGGATTCATTACATGGATTGCCATGCCGCTTACGAACCTCCCGAACCATTCCTGGGCATGTATTTCAAATGGGATCAACCCAAACCACACGTCGGGAAACTCCTGGCACGGCCCCTGAGCAAAAAACCGGGCCACAAAGAAAACGGAACCCCGATGAAACCCGCATTGCCTGAAAATGAACTCATCAACAAACCATTTCTGGTACGGGAACCATTTAACAAGTGGTATGCGCCCTGGTTGAGGCGATTGAACACGCTGGATGATGCCGTGGCGCATTACCGGGGCACGATTACAGAAGTGGATTATCAGATGGAACGGATCTGTCGGCAGATTTCGGAAACCGGACAATGGAACCACACCCTGATAATTGTCACGGCAGACCACGGAGAATCCTTCGGGGAACACGAGATCTATTTCGATCACTGGGGACCCTATGAACCCGGTTTTGATATCCCGCTGATTTTTTCGGGAAAACTACAACCTCAAATCAATACCGGCATGGCAGGTTCCGTTGATATCCCGAAGACACTCCTGGCGCTGTCCGGATTGCCAATTCCAGAGGCTTACCAGGGATACTCCCTGAAAAATGCTGTGCTCCTGGGCGACCCATCACCCCGAAAATATCTGGTGACGGAGCACTCCAGGAAAGTGGCAGTCTCCATCCGTGATGCGGATAATAAACTCATTGTACCGTTAGCTCCCGAAGTGTTTTATCCCCGGCAGAAGGAACTTTATCAGTATCAGAGAGATCTTTCGGAGACGACAAACCATTATACGGAAACCTCGGAAATCCAGCAAAAACTCATGGAAAAGATGGTGGACTATTTCCAGGCTCTAACACCCATGCCGGCAAAGGATGTCTCATCTGAAGTGGCACCTGAGGTGCGGGACCAGTTGGAAGCTCTGGGGTATTTTGAGTAAACGAAAAAAGGAAAAGGCAATTGATAGTGCAATGCATGTCGGGGAGAACCTCGTGTTCGCCCGGTAAGAGACAACGTGCTGCGGACGATTTGAGGAAAAGAGAAGCCGACGAATAGACGAACGGTTGACCCTCCAAAAATAATTCTTGATTTCCTGATGAATCGGCATATAGTGCCCGGCTGATCATGGAGGTTTTGATTAATGAATCTGACAGTTCAATACGCATCTGAAAATAAGCTCGATACTCACGATGCCATGGTG
>SWBY01002169.1_pt1 | contig 17297 bp, 11 predicted proteins | sample 4693071 | NCBI WGS metagenome assembly SWBY01 (sample SAMN10267273, study PRJNA491770) | bioreactor metagenome | isolation source: DHS bioreactor inoculated with marine methane seep sediment | place: Japan: Omine Ridge, Nankai Trough | collected 2006-05-06 | reverse complement strand
TAAACGAATGCTGATCAATCCTTAAACGAATGCCATTGGGCGCGGGCAGGGTCGCCGGCACATTTCCGATGATGGCTAAACCTTCAATCGAGGCCCGCGGGCCCGGGGGGAGGTCTTTGAAAGATTAGACGTGTTCCGAAATGTGAAAATGACTCTAACCCGGATTGAATTATTTCTAACAGCGCAAAAAGCTCCCAGTGATGTATCGTTGCGTTTTATCACCGCCGCCGGTACCATGGATTAGGAGATTATAGAAACTTCCAATCGGGAAGCACACCGGGTACAGGAGATAGACATGGCGGGACATCAATGGGAAGACAGTCGGGTAGTCAGGATTCTGGATCATATATCCGTTCCGGCGGCTCCCTTTCGGGAAACGCTGGTTGAACACCGTATCCAGGACGTGATCAAGCCGTTATGTTCCGGGGGAAAAATCCAGTGTTTCAAGGATCGTATCGGTAATATTGTGGTGAATTGGATGGGAGCGGATTCACCGAGATTGCCATGTCTGGCGTTGGCTGCTCACATGGACCATCCCGGCTATGAGATCATTGAGATTTCGGGAAATATGGCCATCGCACGCGTTCTTGGCGGTCTTTTTAATGATGCCCGTCTGGTGGGGTCGGGGGTGTTGCTTGTCTCCGACCGGGAAATGGGACGGGGAACCATTACGGATGTGACTGATAAGGGAAAAGATGACCGGGGAAGAGGAATTTGTCAGGTCCGAATCCAGTTGGAGACGCCTTTGGATATTGCGCCGGAAACCGTGTTTGGTGTCCCGGATGTGGAACGATTTAAGGTTTCCGGAGAGTTGGTGCATGGCAGAGCCATGGATGATCTGGCTGGTTGTGCCATCCAGTTGGCGGTTCTGGAGCGGGTCGTTCAGGAAAACATCCCTGTGGATCTCACCCTGGTCTTTCACCGGGCGGAAGAAGTGGGTTTTCTGGGTGCCATCGGATCCTGCGAGTTTGGGAATATCCCCCGAAACGCTGCCCTGATCTCTCTTGAAGCATCAAAAAATCTTGCCGGTGCCCGTCCTGGAGATGGGATTGTTATCCGCACCGGAGATCGTTTGTACCGATATGATCCCAATACACAACAGCTCATGGAGCAGGCGGCATCCGCACTCATGGCTTCCGGTTGGAAGGTGCAAAAACGCCTGATGGATGGCGGTGTCAGCGAGGCGACGCCCTACCTGAGTTACGGTTATGAAACCACCGGACTGGCGGTTCCTCTCATCAACTATCATAATCAGGGCGACGGCCGGGTGGAAGCTGAAGCGGTGCATATGTACGATCTCAATTCAGCAGTGGAACTTTTGTGTATGGCGGCCGGTCAGATGGTCGACGGAACCCGAGTCCCCATGGATACGTTTCGCCGGGACTGTCATAAACGTTTTTATGAATCCTTCGACAAGTTAATCCGTTAAACATACCTTTGATAATCGCCAGGTATTGACAATTTCCCTCGCTGATAAGTATATTCAGATTAAATGGGAATAAAATAATCAGGAGATTTACAAAGCGTTCATAGACAACGGATTGAAATTACTATTTAAACCAAAAAATGGTGAGAGAGGCTGTCTATGATGCCATCATGGAGTAGAAGGGATGAAACAGAAAAAGAAGGCATCTGATCAGGAAGAATTCGCTATCCTGGAGAAACCCAGGATAAAACATCGGCAGACCAAAAAATCGAAATTCCGGAAGAAAATCCATTGGACGGAAGAGGAAAACGAAGGTCGTGTGCGTAAGAAGGTTCGGGAGGTCAACCTCGGGGATCATTATGAAGATGATTGGGATGAGGATGATCAACTCCTGTATCAATGGCGTCGCCAGGGTGATGTTGAAGTGGTATCCGACGCTGAAGAAGATGATTCTGAAAAGGACAATTCATAAAATCAATTCATAATTTTTCCGGATTGTACTTTGAGAAATCCCGGGTGAATGGTGTAATATCTCCGGGATGAAACTGCTGCTGCACCAACATGACACCTTCTGGTACCCGGGAATTATTCTTCTGGCGGCCATGCTTCTTTTTCTGGCATCCTGTCATACCTTTGAAGAGCCTGCCGATGTGCTGTTGATCAGTATCGATACGTTGAGATCGGATCATCTGGGTGCGTATGGGTATCCCGAGGGTTACACACCGTTTCTGGACCGGCTGGCGCGGACGGGAACACTTTTCCGGAACGTGATTTCCGCTATTCCTCAGACAACACCATCCCATGCGACATTGCTGACCGGGCTGTATCCCCACCACCATGGCAGCCGGGACAATGCAATTGCCATCAGGAATGATGTTGAGACCATCCCGGAGATGTTGAAGAACGCCGGTTACAGTACCGCCGGGTTTGCTGCACATTTTCTTCTTGCGCCTGAGCGTTCCGGTCTTCACAGAGGGTTCACCGAATACAAATATGTGGATCATCAGAAAAAGCATGATACTCACCGAAAAAAGGGGCCCTTTCCACTCATTACAAATGAGTATCTCCCGGCGGATCAGGTCAATAAAAACGTTCTGACCTGGATAGAGACCACTGTTGCGCCGTTTTTTCTTTTCGTTCATTACTATGATTGTCATAAACCTTACCAGCCGCAGAAACCATTTAATCAAATGACGGATCTTTCCCTGTATGACCGGGAACTGGCATCTGTGGATTCCGCTATCGTAACGGTTTTTTCAGCGTTGTCAGCGCGGGGATTTACGAAAAATCTGATCGTTCATATGCTGGCTGATCACGGGGAAAGTCTGGGAGAACACAATTATACGGGTCATGGAAAGTATTTGTATTATCCGTCTATGGAGATACCGTGGATTTTCAGAGATTTTAAAGATCCCGGTCAGGGCCGGATCATCACGGAAATGGTTGGAAATGTCGATCTGGTTCCAACCCTGCTGGCACGTCTCAACCTGCCGACACCGGTAAAATCCGATGGACGGAATGTGTTGAATCCATCTGATTCAGACACGTTGTATGCCTTTTCGGAGTCGGGATCCAATTGGAAAGCGGAACCCAAAAAACGAATTTATTCCGTCCGGGATGGCAACAATACGCTCATCGCTGGACTGAATTCCGGGGATCGGGAACTTTATGACAGGGGATTGGATCCCGGTGAGACGGTGAATCGGCATGATTTCCAGAGTCAAGATACGCTCCGTATGGAAAAACAGCTTCAGGAGTGGTTGATGCAGGACCATGGAACGGTTCCTGATCCGGCGGAGATTCTGGATGCGGACACTATTCGTGCTCTGCAGGCTCTGGGGTATATGCAGGAGGATGAGCAGGGTTCTTAACTGATACTTAATGCAAATGTATGCAGCGGTACCTCGAAGATCGGGTGCCGGGGTATTTCCATCGGATCCGTCTGTTGTGTGATCCGGCCGGGATAAAATGTGAATCCTCCCCGGTATCCAGCTGACCGCATGGCATCAAGGGTGGTCTGATTATAGTCTTCGGGTTGGCCATTGGGATATGCCAGCACCGGACATTCCATATTCAACTGTGTTTCTATCAATGACTTTGAACCATTAAGTTCGCGTTGCAATTCAGTGTTGGAACACCGGGAAAGAATGGGATGCGTAACGGTGTGAGAGCCGATGGTCACATTATTATCCCTGAGGTATCGGACATCATCCCAATTGAGCATGGGCAGATGGTCATGGGGATCCTCATCGGGTTTCACATCCAGATGTTCTGCTATACGGATCAACATCTGCTCTCGATCTTTCGCAGGCAGGGTTTTGAGTATTCCGGATAATTTGAGTGTAGATTCCCGTTTTTCCTGCACGGTATCCAGGGGAAACAGGGTTTCCAGAGGCCCCGGAATGGATAGGGTCAGGGAGGGTATTTCGGATTTACTGATGTAATAATAGAGTCGGTTTGTCCACAGGGATTTTTCGGTTCCGATACAATCGGTAGTGATAAACACTGTTGCCGGAATCCCCAATTTTTTCAGCACGTTTATCCCGGTATCCCGAAGATCCCGGTACCCGTCGTCAAATGTAATCATCACCGAATTTTTTGGCCAGATCGTCCGTCCGGAAAGACCATCCAGAAATTGATCCAGTGTCAGGACAGGGTAGCGACCGGCGATATATCTCATCTGACGGGCAAAATCATCATCCCGTAATCCGATCCCAAGACTTTTTTTGAGAAAATCCGGTGTTTTCAGGGCGTGGTATCCCAGGATAATCACCGAATTCCTGGGATTGAAATGGCGCTTCAATCCCAGGAAGCCGGACCGGAAAATCATGTGATTCCGAAACAGTTTTGTCCGGCTGATAAACGTGCGTTTCATAAGTCTGATCAGTCGCCGGCTGTCCCGGTGACAGACACATCCTCGATCAGAATGTCAGGGCTGTAGGCGATGGGATTGTATTCAAGTTCACGGGACATGCCACTGATCCGGTGGAAATCTTCGTAAATATTTCCGGCGATCATGGTATCCATGGCCCTGCCTTGAATTTTACCATCCTGTACATAAAATCCGATCCCGACATTCATTGAGTAATGTCCCTGAAGAATATTTCCGGAATGAAATCCGATAACATCATTGACAATAATGCCTTCATCCATCCGGCTGATCAGATCTTCGAGAGAAAAATCTCCAGGCGACATGACCAGATTGTTGAATCGGGGATTCGGTGACACCTCAATACCCCGGGTCCACATGGATCGTTTGATCCCATTCCCGGTGGATCCGTTCCCATCTTTGGCGCCGTTTTGGAGATCAAAAATGAAATTTCGGAAAACCCCGTTTTCCACAATCATTTTTTTTCGGGTTGGCACACCTTCATCGTCAAATGGTGTGGATCCCGGAGCCCAGTCCCGGGTGGGATCATCTATGAGGGTAACATTGTCACCGAAGATTTTTTGGTCAAGTTTATCTTTCAGAGGTGTAACACCCCGAACCTTTTGAGCACCGTTGGCACCTTCAAGAATCCGATACAGAAGACTCCATGTTGACGATGCCCTGAACAGAACCGGCATTTTATGTGTGGGTGTTTTCAGTTCGATTTCAGACAGACGATTCTCATGGATCAATTCATCAATGATTTTCTCCGGGAACTTGAAATAGCGGCATTGGGTGATTTCCTTGTTTATTCCCTCTTTAGAACGCTGGTACATGGATAGCAGACACACGGTGTACAGGGTTTTTCTGTAGGATTCGTTTTTTCCGCTGGTGTTCATGACAGTGACAGTGGTGACTTCATTGTCAAAATGCAGGTTCAGCGGGAGGTCCGGTTTTCGTTCCCGCACGTATTTGTAAATATCTTCACCATCACGGATCATCTGTTCGGTGTCCATGTCCAGAAGACGGGTATCGCATATTTTCCCGCCACCGCCCAGAGTGGATTCTCCAGGGAAATGGAAGGTAACTTCCGGTCCATTTTCAGCGGCAATCAATGCTGATTTAACCATCCACTCAGAATCTTCTGTGGCGGAGCCTTTGACCACTCCGATTTTTCCGTTTTTGATTACTCTGAGCGAAACTTCATCCAGATTCCGAGTGACGATCTCTGTTTGACGCCAGTTATAGAAATCCAGTGGTGCGGATCGGGTTTGAATATGACAGATTTCAGCTTCATCACATTGAGCAGCAGCCAGAGATAACAGTTTTTCCATTATTCACCTCCGATAACGACATTATTAATGAGCACACTGGGACCGCCGGTGCCTGATTTGTCCAGCATCTGCATATCGAATAGACCTGCCCGGGATTTTCCGCAGCCGCCTCCTTCGCCCATGTCAAAATCGTTTCCGATTTTTTCGATATTTCCCAGTGTTTCGAAAACATTACCGGAAATATTGATGTCTTTTACCATTTTTCCCAGTTTTCCGTTGTTGATTTCGTATCCGTACTGAGCGCCGAATGTGAAGAGGTCTCCCATTGTCTGTCCGCCTTTGCCGCCGCACAGATAGAGACCGTTGTCCGCGGACTCCAGAAGTTCACCAAATGGTGTTTCACCCTGGTCGATGAATATGTTTGACATACGGACCTGTGGTTTAAACCGGTAATCGCAAGCTCGGAAGTTGCCGGTTACTTCCCCATTCAGTTGGGCAGCGGAGAGGCGGGAATGGAGGCGGGCGTTGAGATGTCCGTCCTTCACCAGTTCCGTCCGTGTAGCTCTGACACCCTGGTCATCATACATATATGTTCCGCTGGCGCCGGCGACGCTGCCGTCATCTATGATATTCAGATGATCGTTGCCCAGGCGCTTGCCAATGACAAGGATATCCTGGAGACTTTTATTATTTACAGTATCGTCCGCTTCGGATAAATGACCGAACGCTTCGTGGGTAAAGATGCCGGAGAGATCCCTGTCCGCCACGATATTATAGGTGCCGGGAGACACTGATTTTGCTTTCAGAAGGCCTGCACAGGTTCGGGCTTTTTCTTCCACCAACTCGTGCCGATCCAGAAGCCGGTTAAAGTCCGCATCAAACCCTATGGAGAAGCCCATGGATTCGGTGAGGTTTCCTTCTTGAGCCATTATCCGGCATGAGAAGAAACAGATTACAATGTCCTGATCAATACGCGTTCCTTCTGAGTTTACAAAGGTTTTTCGTGTAAATGTTTCATTGTAGCTGCCATAGGCGGTAAACACCTGAGGTGCAGCCAATACCAGGGAAAGATACTCACGTGCCAATCGGACTTTCTCATCAAAATCCACTGATCGGGGATCAATGGTCATGCCTGGTACTACGCTGTCTTCCACGATTGGTGCAGGCATCAATCGATTGGTACTGTCAAATCGGGACAGTGCTCTTGCATTTCGGGACACGGTGGCTATGGCATTATCAAGATCTTCCAGTCGGGTAAATGACGAGAGGGCATATGCGCCATTTGCCAGTGCCGACACCCGTCCTCCCTTGAGAACCGTGTTAGACACATTTTGAATATCCAGTTTATTGAAAGAAATTGTTGTATGCCGTGTGTCTTCGTACATGGCGTCACAATAATCCGCCCCGGATTTCTGGATCGCCTGTTGCAGGTTATTTTTCATATTTGTAACTCCGGATATTAATAACTGTTGTGGGAATCCAGGGCGCCAAGGGCCAGGGACACCAGTTTTGTGTGCTCGTTGTCCGCCCGTGAGGTCAGAATTACCGGTGCGGTAGTTCCCACAACAACGGCGGCGGTGATACTATGAGCCAGGGTAGTCAGGGTTTTATATATCATGTTTCCGGAATCCATGTCCGGTGCCAGCAGAATGTCTGCTTTTCCGGCAACATCACCGCTGAGACCCTTTATTTTTGCACAATGTTCGTCCACAGCATTGTCCAACCCGAAAGGACCTTCAACGATGGCATCAGGAAACCGGCCGGCCACTCCCATTTTCATCAATTTATCCGCATCCAGAGTGGATTCAATCTTGGGATTGACTTTCTCTATGGCTGCCACACAGGCAACCCGGGGCCGATCCAGTCCGATGACATGAGCGACTTTTACCGCATTGTCAATGATCTTGGCTTTTTCTTCCACTGATGGTTTGATGTTGAATGCGGCATCAGTAAGAATCAGCAGCCGGGAGAATCCGGGCACTTCCAGAATGGCCACATGGCTGAGGAGATGATCCTGTTTCCGCAGTCCGATTTTCTTATCCAGCACCGCTTTCAGAAATATGGATGTGGAGAGGGTTCCTTTCATGAGGAAATGAGCGGTTCCTTCATGAACAAGACTCACTGCTTTTCGAGCTGCATCCGTTTCATCTGCAGCATGGACGATTTTAAAATGCTGGGAGTTTAACCCGTGTTTCTCCGCAAAAGGTGTCATGATATCCGGATTACCAACAAGATAACCATGAATGATACCCTCGCGATATGCCATGGCCAGAGCCTCGAAAATATCCTCTTCAGCCGGGTTGGCAACGGATATGATTTTCGGTCCGATTTTAATTGCCTGAGTTTTAAGATCCTCCAGCGTTTTGATATTCATGAAAACCCCTTTTCGTGCTGAATATGGTGTTAATTTATTGGTAAGGTTTACTTTTTTCTCTGCTTCTGGAAAACTGCCAGCGGGTTATGTATTGAAAAAACAAAGAACCCCTAACCCGGATCTGTGATATCAGAAATGATGCAAATTCGAAACAAAGTTTTATTCATATGAGAATTCTTCGTTATCTGCTGCCAACGCTGATTCTTCTGACTCTGATGTGTCTGTTGTTGTTTCCCGGCGCCATCTTCAAAGGTAAATCCCTGATTCCCGGCGATCTCCTGTATTTTTATGAACCATGGCACTCGGAGTATCCCGGTGTGTTTGATGCGCCTTCCAATATGATTCTGCTGGACGATATCCTGGAATTTTATCCCTGGAGGGAGACGCTGATTAATGGCATGAAATGCGGTGAGATTCCGCTTTGGGATCCGACGGCATTCTGCGGATATCCGTTCATGGCATTGTTTCAGACAGCGGTTCTGTATCCTCTGGACCGGATTTTCGACCTGATTCCTTCTCATGCCTACCCCCTGGCGCGGAATATTCTTCATATGTTTCTGGCGGGTGTGGGAATGGCATTATTTCTAAGGGACCGCAGGCATTCCGCAGCAGCAGCAGCGATGGGTGCACTGGCATTCGGGGCCGGGGGTTTTATGGTGCTTTGGTTGGGTCATCCGCATGCAAAGGTGGCTGCCTGGCTGCCCTGGCTCTATCTGGGTGTTCACCGTATGATTTCAGGAAAACGGTATGGTCGCAGAATTCTGGGTATTGCCGCGGCGGGTTCCCTCCTTGCCGGCCATGTGGAAACCGCTCTGCATACCGGAACAGCCTGTGCGCTTTACGGTCTGATTATCCTGTTTTACCAGAGGCCTGCACGGGGGCAATTTAAGCGAATCATCGTCAGCAGCTGCGCATTGCTGGTCTGGGCAATTATGCTGGGCGCCGGGATCATTCTGCCATTTGCCGAGTATCTCATCCGGTCCGTTGCATATGCGACCCGGGCTGATGGCGTCCTGGTCCAGGCGTATCTTGATAAAGTGCTGATGTTGGCGCAGTTTATGCCCGATCTTTTCGGTCGATCCATTGACCGGAGTTATTGGTATAATGGGTTCAACTATGCTGAAGTTTCCGGCGGGTTTGTCGGGATTGTGTTGATCAGTTTTGCCTTGATTGCCATGGTAGGGCTTGGCAACCGCACACTACGGCATGTTCACACCATTCTGGTTGTGGTGTTTGCCTCGGTTGTTTATAAAGTGTTTCCAATCTACCAGTTTTTCACGCAACTGCCTGGTTATCGGATGTCTTATAATTTCCGGATGGTGCTGCCCATGGCGTTTTCATTGATTGTACTGGGTACGGCGTTTTGGGATGAGTATACTCGGAAACCGAGTCAATATATCCGGCGCTTCACACCGATATTTTTCGTGATTGTGTTGGTGTTGGGAATCACTCCTGTCCTTATTCGCCACTTGCCGGGAGCGGAACATGCGCCACTGGCTATCTCCCTGATATGGGCGGGTAGTGTCCTGATGGCGGTCATGGTTTTGAGTTTCCTCTGTGTTAAATTTCCCGGCCGCATGGGGGTATGGCATACGGCCATGATTTTACTGGTGGTGGCTGAGTTGTGGCATTTTGGTTTCGGTTTTAATCCGTCCATTGACCGTCATCGCCTTTTTCCGGAACCTGAGAGTATTAAAATCACAGCGAGTCAGACCGGACCCGTTCCCGGGCGAATCCTTCCTGTGGGCCGGATATATCCACCCCATGTGGCATCCATGATGGGAATCCAGGATGTGCGGGGAAACGATGCTCTGACGCCGCGTATCGTTGAAGATTATGTCGCTCTGGCTGATCCCGGCGTGCTGGCACCCTATAAGCTCCCCGCTCTTCGTATGATGTGGATCGATCAATGGTCCTCACCACTCTGGAATGCCCTGAATATCGAGTATTTGTTCTTTTCCGATCTTTATCTGGCAGAAGCACCCCGGAATCTCATCCCGGTAAAAACCATGGGCCGGGTACATGTGTTTAAGAACCCGGAAGTTATGGATCGAGCGTTTATGGTCAGTCATTGGCGGACTGAACGGAACGAATCACAGCGGCTGAAAAACCTGGGATCCACTGAATTTGATCCATCACAAACAGCATACATTGAAGAAGAGATTTTCGATGAATCTTCATTGAGTAAGACCCCTCCGGGAAATGCTCAAATTACGGAATATGCGCGTCACCGGGTTGTAATTGAAGCGGAATGCTCGGAGAATAATATTCTGGTGCTTTCGGATACTTTTTATCCGGGTTGGCGTGTTCGTGTGAACGGTGAACCCGGAAAGATAATCAAGGTGAACCAGATGATGCGAGGTGTATTCCTGAAACCGGGAACTCATGTTGTCCGATTTGATTATTTTCCCATCTCATTCCTTCTGGGACTGTTTTTAACATTCACCGGTGTGCTTGTCGGTTTGGGATTCGGCGTCTGTTATTGGGGTTCCGGGCACCATGAGAGGGGAAAGTAAGGTGCATGATCGCGTGAAATTTTCGCTGGAAGATTTAACCTGCATCTGTGTACCGGATATTCAGGAAGAACTCACGGAAATCTACCGTAAAAACCGCTGGGTGTACGAGGCATTTGCATCCCTGCCGTCCGTGGAGATGATTCAGGGTCGCCGTCCTCTGGTATGCGGCAATCTGGGAACCCGGGAGATAATTGTCAAACGCCTGCATCATGGGGGAATTCTGGCCCCGGTTACCCGGGATCGGTTTTGGGGTATCTCTCGTCTGACAGGTGCACTGGAATCTGAGGATTATCTCAACGGCCACGCAATTCGGACAGCCGTCACGGAATTTGTGTCATGGCGACGTGTCAGAGGATTTATTCGCTGCGAAACCGGTATTCGGCGACTTGAAAATGGTGGAGATGCATCGAAAATTTTCTTCCCGGCCACCGGCAGACAGTCAGCAGACTGGAAGGCATGGGCTGTCCGATTGGGGGAGGTTGTGAAACGGCTTCATGAGGTTGATTTTATTCACCCGGATCTCAACCTGATGAACTTTTATTTCACTCACGACGAGAACATTGTCATACTTGATCTTGATAAAGGGCAGGTTCCCCACGGTACGGTGTCAGAAGAGCGGAAGCAGAAGAATTTCATGAGATTGTTACGATCTGTCCGCAAACAGGGTGCGCTGTTTCCCGGGTTGTATGTTGAATCGGTTGTCACGGTGATAGAAGAGGCATTTCGAAAATAGTATGGAAAAACTTCCGGTAAAAAAAATCTGTATAATCCGGATGTCGGCATTAGGGGATGCCGTGCATGCGTTGGCGCTGGCCAATGGATTACGACACGGGTATCCCGATGCACATATCACCTGGATCATTCAGAAACTCCCGTATGAGTTGGTTCGGAATCAATCCAGCGTGGATCGATTCATTATCTTCCAGCGTAAAGGCGGGGCAAAAGCATGGATGCAACTCAGGCGGGATCTTGGGGAGATGCATTTTGATCTTGTACTGGTGCCGCAGGTCAGTGCGAAAGCATCCATTGTTGCATGGTTGACCCGGGCGGAAATCAAGCTGGGTTTTGATTACAAACGGTCCCGGGAGCTGCAGTGGATCGTTACAAACCGGAAACTCCCCACCGGACCCGCGCGGCATGTGCAGGATCAATACATGGAGTTTCTTGAATACCTGGGGATTCAGGGGTATGAACCGGAATGGAATTTTGAGTTTTCTCAAGAGGAGTTGGCATGGAAGGAAGCATTTTTCCAGCAGTTTGATCGACCGGTAATGTCCTTCGTCCTGGCATCCTCCAAACCGGATAAGGATTGGGATATCCAAAAATATGCCAGGGTTATGGATTATGCATCCGACACATTGAATATGCAGCCGGTTATGGTGGGGGGACCCAGTCAACGGGAAAAGGGTATGGTTGAGGCGATTACACGGATCTGCCGATGTCGTCCTTTTTCAGGTCTGGAGGGTCCGGTAAGGCATACCATGCTGCAACTGGCGGGATCCCGGGTGGTTTTAGCGCCGGATACCGGTCCACTTCATACAGCGGTGGCTCTCAATGTTCCCACCATCAGCCTGTATGGTTATTCAAATCCCCGACGATGTGGCCCGTATCGTCGGTTTCATGATTTACTCATCGATAAATATACGGATCCCGGGGAATTGGACGGACCGATCGGTCGCAAAGTGAAACCCGGCCGAATGGACTTGATTACCGTTGATGAAGTGATTGAGAAACTCCAACTGGCTCTGAAAAATTACTGAAAACTAATATTCAAACCCATTGTCGGTAAACGCTGTCTACACGGTCGAATACTCCCTGCCAGGTATAGTTTTCAAGGATAGAAGTGAACGCTTTGCTGTCAAAATCGGGGGTTATCATTGCGTTGGTAATTTGATGATTAAGAGCATCTGCCAGTGCATCAATGAAAAGATTCTCGGTTTCCGGCCGGGGTTTATCGATGGTTTGCATTGCGGGGAGTGGAATCAGATCAATTTTGTCGCTCTCTATATGATTAAATACTTCCTTTACTCCGGGGAGAGCTGTTGAGATGAGCCGGCAATTGCAGGCGAGTGCTTCCAGGAGAACCAGGGGCAGACCCTCAAAAAAAGAAGGCAGGATAAAGATATGCGTTTTCTTGAGAATTGCTGCCAGTTGTACCTGGGATTTCATTCCATGCCATATGATACGATCGGCCATGTCATTAACAAAATCGAGGATTTCCGTCTTTTCCTGACCCGTACCGTCGCCTGCCAGGTTCAGGTGCCAGGGAAGATGTGTCAGCTTGCTGAGCGCTTTCAATAAATAGATAACACCCTTTGCACGGCTCAATTTACCGGCGTAAGTCAGTATAATTTTGCCACTGGAATGCTTTGGAGCGGGTATAAACAGTGAAGAATCATATCCGGCGCCGGTGACGTGGATTTTGTTTTCATCAATGCCGTAGAGTTGGATAATTTCCGCCTTTTGGGCGAGACTCAGCGCCATGACGGCATTGAGGGATCGAGATGGTTCCAGAACATGGTTTCTTAAATGCAGGCAGGATGCAAATTGCCTGAGATCCGATCCATGGCAGGTTGCTGCAATCGGCAGTTTAGTAAAGATCTGACGGATCCGGGCCGTCATCAGCCATAGATGGTGACTGTGAATGAGATCGGGTTTAAACCGGTTAACCAGAGCGGTCACTTTTTGGGTGAAGACAGTCAGATACCGCGTGATTTCTTCAGCGGTTAAGGATCTGAATGTTCGACTGGGATACGGCATGATGTCACTCATGCCTACAACCGGGAATGGCAGATCGGGACCGTCAAAAATTACTGATTCCATATCCGAAACCGGTATATCGGGAACAGGAACATTTGAGGGAACTCCAGTCAGTAAAGCGTTTTGATAACCTTTTTCATGTGCATACCGTATCATGGCACGAATAAAAATGCCGCTTCCTGTCTGTTCGGGACGTTGACTCAGGAGGTGTAAAATTTTCACATTTTTGACTTTCTGGTTGAATGTTAGGAAAATCAAACAAATGAGGAAAGCTCATGTTGAGTGCGGGACGATACGGGATTACCACATATAGTATAGTTCAAAAAAGATTCCTGAAGCAAAGTGATTATTTTGAGTTCAGTTTGAAATTTTGGGTTTTATTTTTCATATTTATCATGTAACATAGAGATTCGTTTTTTGTGCGAATTGAATTTTGGGAAGACTAAGTTGTTGGGTTTCCAATAGATTTGGGAAGGGGAATGGCAATGCGAAAAGTACAATTATCACTATTGTTCCTTATTGTTATGGGACTGATGGCAGGAGCGACCGTATCCGCACAGGTTGATACCATCTGGGTGAATTCACCCAGTGGGTGTACAACTGATGCGGTGGCCGTTGAGATCTGGATTGATAATCCAAACACTGCAATAGATGCCTGGACGTTGAAAATGGAATACGATCTGGACATGCTCACTTACGTGGATTGCACGGTGGGCTTTGATCCCGGATGGGTGATGTTTGCCTGTAATGAAACAGGAACAGGCATTCCGGGCGATCCCGGGGAGATTACCGCAGCGGCCTTCGCCTTCGGTGGTGCTCAAATTGATCCTGCCAGTAATGGTATTCTAGCGACGCTGAACTTTACTGTATCGTGTGCCGCTTGTTCAGAGGGTGATTTTTCAGCATTGGATCTGACGTTACTGCAGGATGATCTTACCGGGTTTACGCCGACTGGCGGTATTTTCACGTTTACCTGTGCCGCCCCAACGAATACTCCGGTGCCACCGACAAACACCCCGTTACCAACAGATACTCCGGTGCCACCGACAAACACACCTTTACCGACGGATACACCCATACCAACCGATACACCGGTGCCTCCGACGGATACACCAATCCCGACAGACACACCTGTACCGCCAACCGATACGCCTGTGCCTCCGACGGATACCCCGGTACCTCCCACCGACACACCGGTACCTCCGACAGATACGCCGGTGCCCCCCACCGACACACCGGTACCTCCGACAGATACCCCGGTACCGCCCACAGACACACCGGTACCTCCCACAGACACACCGGTACCTCCGACTGATACACCGGTACCGCCAACAGATACCCCGGTACCTCCCACAGACACCCCGGTGCCACCGACAGATACGCCGGTGCCGCCAACGGATACGCCGGTACCCCCAACCGACACACCGGTACCTCCCACAGACACACCAGTACCACCAACCGATACACCTGTGCCCCCAACTGACACACCAGTGCCTCCGACCGATACACCTGTGCCCCCAACTGACACACCAGTGCCTCCGACGGATACGCCGGTACCCCCAACCGACACACCGGTACCTCCCACAGACACACCAGTACCACCAACCGATACACCCGTGCCCCCAACTGACACACCAGTGCCGCCGACAGACACCCCCATGCCGACCAGTACACCGGCCGGTGGTGATAATATCTGGATAGCGAACAGCACGGGCTGCGTGCCGGATCAGATCGTTGTTCCGATAATGCTCTCCAATGAAAATACAGCCGTGGATGCGTTTACGATCCACGTCAGTTACGATACGAATATGCTGACCTACGTGAGTTGCGTTGCCGGGGCCCTTGATCCGGGCTGGGTGATGTTCAACTGCAATGAAGGCAGTGCCGGTGATGTTACTATTGCCGGTTTTGCAATGTCGCCTACCGAGATACCCATTGGCAGCAATGGCGTTTTGGTTGATCTGACATTTGATGTGACCTGTACCGTTGCCTGTACTGAAGGCCAAACCAGTTTGATGGGCTTCAACAGCCTTGCGGATGATGTGGAATTCTTTGCATCGGCACCGGGTACTTTCACTTACAGTTGTGCGGCAACACCGACACCTGTAGCAACAGATACCCCCACACCGTTACCCACGGATACACCGATTCCAACGGATACACCCACCCCGTTGCCGACAGATACACCGACCATGACTCCGACGTTAACACCCACTCTGACGCCGACACCCACACAGACCCCAACGAATACACCGACACAGTCGCCGACACCAACCCCGACCCCGACACAAACACCAACGGCGACCCCCACATTGACGCCCACCAACACCCCGACGATGACACCGACAAACACGCCGACGATGACTCCGACGATGACACCAACGAATACACCGACAATGACCCCGACGAATACACCGGTACCGACTGACACTCCAGTGCCGCCCACGGATACACCGTTGCCGACATTAACACCGGTAGCGACGAATACCCCAACCCCAGTGCCGACTCTGACACCGGTAGCGACGAACACGCCCACACCTGTACCAACGGATACACCGGTGCCGCCAACGGATACGCCGGTACCGCCAACGGATACGCCGGTACCGCCAACGGATACACCGGTACCAGCCACAAATACACCCGGACCCACCCTGACGCCGGCAGCTACCAGTACACCGGCCGGTGGTGATAATATCTGGGTGGCGAGCAGCACGGGCTGCGTGCCGGATCAGATCGTTGTTCCGATAATGCTCTCCAATGAAAATACAGCCGTGGATGCGTTTACGATCCACGTCAGTTACGATACGGATATGCTGACCTACGTGAGTTGCGTTGCCGGCGCCCTTAATCCGGGTTGGGTGATGTTCAACTGTAACGAAGGTTCTTCCGGAGATATCACCATTGCCGGTTTTGCAATGTCGCCTACCGAGATACCCGTTGGCAGCAATGGTGTTCTGGTGGAACTGACATTTGATGTGACCTGTACCGTTGCCTGTACTGAAGGCCAGACCAGTTTGATGGATTTCATCAGCCTTGCAGATGATGTGGAATTCTTTGCATCGGCACCCGGTACATTCACCTATAGTTGTGCGGCAACAGCGACACCAGTGCCGACGGACACACCGGTACCTCCCACGGACACACCGGTACCGCCCACAGATACGCCGGTACCTCCGACAGACACACCGGTACCGCCCACAGATACGCCGGTACCTCCCACTGACACACCAGTACCTCCGACCGATACGCCCGTACCTCCAACGGACACACCGGTACCTCCGACAGATACGCCAGTACCTCCCACGGATACACCGGTACCACCAACCGACACACCAATACCTCCCACGGATACACCAGTACCTCCAACGGACACGCCGGTACCTCCCACTGATACACCAGTACCGCCTACTGATACGCCAGTGCCTCCAACGGACACACCGGTACCGCCGACCGACACACCAATACCTCCCACGGATACACCAGTACCACCAACCGATACACCCGTGCCCCCAACTGACACACCAGTGCCCCCAACTGACACACCAGTGCCTCCGACGGATACCCCCATGCCGACCAATACACCGGCCGGTGGTGATAATATCTGGGTGGCGGACAGCACGGGCTGCGTGCCGGATCAGATCGTTGTTCCGGTAATGATCTCCAATGAAAATACAGCCGTGGATGCGTTTACGATCCACGTCAGTTACGATACGGATATGCTGACCTACGTGAGTTGCGTAGCCGGCGCTCTTGATCCGGGCTGGGTGATGTTCAACTGCAACGAAGCCGTAGCCGGAGATATCACCATTGCCGGTTTTGCTTTCGGTGGTGCAGAAATTCCCATCGGCAGCAATGGTGTTCTGGTTGATCTGACATTTGATGTGACCTGTACCGTTGCCTGTACTGAAGGCCAGACCAGTTTGATGGATTTCATCAGCCTTGCTGATGATGTGGCCGGGTTTACTACGACTGCGGGTACATTCACATACAGTTGCGCGGCAACACCGACACCAGTGCCGACGGACACACCGGTACCTCCCACGGATACACCGGTACCTCCCACTGACACGCCAGTACC
>SWBY01008159.1_pt2 | contig 17301 bp, 15 predicted proteins | sample 4693071 | NCBI WGS metagenome assembly SWBY01 (sample SAMN10267273, study PRJNA491770) | bioreactor metagenome | isolation source: DHS bioreactor inoculated with marine methane seep sediment | place: Japan: Omine Ridge, Nankai Trough | collected 2006-05-06 | reverse complement strand
TGAGGAACGAGATTGAAAAGGCAAAATCAATGGCTGTCGAGTCCTTGAATAACCCCAGTTTAAGGGATGCAATCATCCCGAATAAACTGAGGAAGACCGACACAAGTCCAGTGGTCATGACCACCAGAAATTTACCCAGGATAACACTCTCACGATTTACAGGAGCCACCAGAAGGGTTTCAAATGTGCCACGCTCTTTTTCACCGGCGATGAGATCTACCGCCGTGTATGAACATCCGCCGATAAGTATCATTATCAGGATAAACGGTAGAATTTTACCGATGAGATGCCCGCTGCGGGCTTCAACGGTGGCAATATCGATCAGATCCACTTCAAAAGGCAAGGATATCTCCGTACCCTCTCCACGCAATATCTCAGCATACCAATTGACACGATTCTTACTTAATATGTTGTTTATTTCCCGAAATGCAGGACCGGATTTCTTATCCGCACTTTTAAATATCACCCAGACTTCCGTCCGTCCGGATTCCTGGTTTTTTATGATATCCAGACCGATTTGCGCATTTCCGGCTGCAACGGGAATTTCCGGACGGGTGCTCCGGATATACCGGATAGGATAATCCGATTCATCAAGGTAAGATTTGATCAGTGAATCATCTTCCGCTATGGCAACAGTGAAACCCTCTTTGATCGATCGTTTTATCTCCGTGGACTGCAATTTATCAATGCCAAAAAATATGATGGGATATATAATGACCGGAAACAGGACAGTCAGGAGCAGGATTTTCTTGTCACGAATGATCTCAAGAATTTCCTTGAAATAAATTATCCTGATATTTTCAAGTGAATCAAACCAGCTCAATTCACATCATCTCCTGTCTCTTTCACAAGTTTTAAAAAGATATCCTCAAGGTAACGCTCACCGGTTAAATCCCGCAGTTCTTCCAAAGATCCGATAGCTCGGATTTCTCCGCGGTGAATAATCGCAATCCGATTACAGAGTTTTTCAGCTTCACTCATGATGTGAGTGGAATAGAGAATGCATTTCCCCCGTTCGCGGTACGATAAAATCGTTTTCATTGTCTGGGCCGCCGCCAGAACATCCAGCCCGACTGTGGGCTCATCAAAAATCAGGACAGGCGGTTCATGCACCAGAGCTCGTGCAATGGACACCTTTTGTTTCATTCCGGAAGAGAGTTTTTCACAGCGCACACCTTTGTAACTCTCAATATCAAACTCAGCAATAATCTGATCAGCACGTGATTGTGCCTCAACGGGAGTAAGACCATGCAATTTTGCGAAGAATATCAATATTTCCCGGGGCGTGAGTCGGGGATACAAACCCGTTGTTGAGGATAGAAATCCGAGTTGCCCCCGAACCTCGTCCGACTGATCCTGAATGCTGAATCCATTGATGGAAGCATTACCGGAAGAGGGTGTCAGCAGCGTTGCCAGCATTCTCAGTGTTGTGGTCTTACCGGCCCCGTTGGGACCCAGCAGTCCAAAGATTTCACCGGACTGACATGAGAAATTAATATGGTTCACAGCCTGAATCTCACCCCGGTGTGAATCATAAAATGTTTTTGTCAGGTTCTGAACTTCAATCACAATTTCTTACCTCGTTTTGAGAGGAACTTCCATTTGAAAAACTGTTTCTTATTCAATCCGAGAACAACTGAATCCCGGTTCAGCATCCGCTTCGCAATAAAAAGAAGCACTGCGCACCATAGAATCAGATTAGCAAAAGTAATCAACATCGGCAGGAGAGGGCAATTCCCCTGGATAAGTGCACGAAACATCAGGGAAACATTTGTCACGGGAATACAGGCCGTCAGGTTATTGAACGGAACCGTCGGAATAGCCGATACCACTGCCGGTTGGATGCCCACGGCGTACAATGGTGTCACCATGCTCTGACCTTCTTTAAAATTTTTCGCAAATGACGCCAACAGGATCATAGCAGCGCTGAATACCGAAGCAACAAGCACTGTACCCAATAAAATCAAAGGGATAGCCGAGATCGGAAATTTAAACTGAAGATCACTCGCTCCCATACCCAGTAAAAGGGTGTGCTTGAGAGTCAGCAGGATGGAAATCACATTGAGGGTTGCCGCCATGACGGACATGAATACAACAGCCAGAAATTTACCGGTGATCAGAGCCATCCCGTTCACCGGCGCCATGAGCGTTGTCTCCAGGGTTTGCCGCTCTCGTTCACTGACGATAACTTCAATGGCAGGATATAAACCTCCCATTACCGTAATGATCACGATAAGCATCGGAAGTAAAAGACCCAGAAGAAATTTTGATTTCTCATGGACTGAAGAGAGATTCGTGGAAATTACCGTTAATTCCGGTACATATCCCAGAATCTGCTCACCCGATGCTTTTAATATTTCCATCTGCTGAATATCGATAATTTCCGTGATTCGTGTTCTGGCTTCCAGGGACCGATCAGACGATCCGTCAAAAATCAATTCAACACGATTCACATCGCCGCACTCCCGCAGATGAATGGCCAGATCCAATTCTCTGTCAGAAAGATCCTTACTGGTCTGAATAACACCCGATTTAAAAGCAGCACTGTGAATCTCAAATCGATCCGGATCATCCAGAATACCCCAGGCAATTTCCTTCACCGGCATTTCAATAAAAGCGATCCGTGACGGCATCTCTTCCATGGACCCCTTCTGCAGCATCATGATCTGGTTCATTGCCCAGAAGAGCAGAGGGTACAATACGATGGGAAAAACTACGGAATAAATGATCGTCTGTTTATCCCTGAAGAAATTTAAAAGCTCTTTTCTGAAAATGATTGTGACTGAATTCAATCAGGTTTCCTCCGGGCACGTATCGTAACACTTTTTCAATACTGATGTCAGCGAAAATATATTTTCTTATGTTTTTTTTTAAAACCAGATTATAATCCGCATTTCCAATGTTTTTTTTCGTCGGGAGAAATGAGATGAAGGCAATTATACTGGCAGCGGGATTTGGCACAAGACTGAGACCTCTGTCACAAAAAACAGCAAAACCGGCACTGCCCTTTTTTCATCGATCGGTTATCGGGCACCTGGTTTATCAACTGAAACAGGCTGGTATTCGTGATATCGCCATCAATCTTCACCATGCCCCGGCATCCATCCGGCGTGTTCTTCGAAACAAGATGGACCGTTCAGATCATTTACATTTTTCGTTTGAACCAAAAATCCTGGGCACGGGTGGTGTCCTGGGACCTCTCCTGAAATTTATCGGCAATGACCCATTTGTACTTATAAATGGAGATGTACTGATGGATATTTCCATCAGTAATGTGATTGCAACCCATCGACAGAATCGGTCAATTGCCACGCTTGTGCTTCACCCACCCTCAGTGTCACAGGGATTTCCGCCTCTGGGCGGTTCCAACGACGGCACTCTGACACGGTTCCCTTATGGAAATTTGAAAACAGGTGATTACCAGTGGTGCGGAACATTTACCGGCCTGCATATTATTGAACCCCGATTACTTCAATATGTGCAGCCCGGCACCTTCCAGTCAATCACGCAGGATCTCTACGCACGCGCGCTTTCCGAAGGCAGCAGCATCAATGTATATCGGCACATGGGGTACTGGAATGACATTGGAACACCTGAGCGATACATGGATGCTCACAGGGATGCATTTATGGGGAAACTGCCTGACCTGATCAATTTCCCTGATAACAGAATTTTTATTGGAGATTCTGTGCGGTTGGGAAAGAATATCCAGTTCGGTGAATCCGTTGTCATCGGAAAATCCTCAATTATCGGTGATAATGTTTGGCTGAACCGGGTTGTGGTGATGCCGGATTCAATCATTTCAAGCAACACGCATATTTCAGACGCCATCGTGTATGACGGCTCTAATATTCTCTGTTTGGAGAAAACTGCATGAAAACAACCTCGGATCGAATGACAAGATTGAAAACACTGGTGAAAGCATTTTCCGGAGATGGCAACGCCACTGATCCGGTTCCTTTAGAGGGAGATGCCGGTGCACGATGTTACTATCGTTTTCATTCCGGCGGACGGTCATGGATACTGATGGATAACAGAAAATCAGTGAACGTTTCTCATGACCCCTTTATTCTCACAGCCCAATATCTCAGTGAAATCGGGCTGCCGGTACCCTTCATTCAACACACCTGGGAATCTGACGGTGTTCTTGTTCTGGAAGATCTCACGGACACAACCCTTCAACACCGGTTCATGGATAATCCTGAATCCACAATGAAGACCCTTTATCCCAAGGTCTTGGATATCCTTGTCAGAATGCATCGTAATTGTCAGAAAATAGAACACACGGTAACACCGGCATTTCAAATTCGCTTCAATTCTGAAAAATACATGGAGGAACTGCATTTTTTTAAAACCCATTTCCTGGGAAATCATCTCGGGATTGAAATCAGTGAAAATTCCCACCGATTACTGGAATCCGCATTCCTGTGGCTTTCAGAATCCCTTTCTGCTGAACCCGATGTCTTTACTCATCGCGATTTTCACTCAAGAAATCTGATGGTCAAAAATAATGATATATATATGATCGATTTTCAGGATGCTCGTATGGGAGTAATGGAATATGATCTGGCTTCTCTGCTGCGAGATGCTTATGTGCGGCTGCCGGAGCAATTTATTGCGGATTTTCTGATGGAATATTATGGTAGTATGGAAATCACATCAGGGTCTGAATTACATCATCACCGCTATATCTTCGGTTTAATGTGTCTCCAAAGGAATATTAAGGCACTGGGAACGTTTGGATTTCAAGCCTCTGTGCGACATAAACCGATGTATCTGGAATATGTCCCGGTACTCTATGATCATTTGAGTCATCAGATCGAATATCTTAATGAACAACTTCATAACTCAGGGAAAACCTCTGAACAATATGAAGTCCTGGTAAATCTCATCCGATCCTGGCTGCCAATATGATAGATGAATGATACCTTCCATTCGAATTACTCTTGATTTTCAATTTTGGAATGGTTATAAGCATTGTACAGGCGGTATTAAAATTATCCTGATCCGCAGTTTTCAGTTCTATGGGTCGCCTTACGGATAATGGCGATTCGATGTTAAGATTACAAGATCATCAATGTGAAGATCATAACGATTACAATAGATGACTCGATTTCCACCGTGAAAGGGGAATGATATGGAAGCATGGGAACTTTTCTTTAAAGGATTCACCAAAACAATTGAAGAATTTGCATCAAAAATGATCGAAAAAGGGCGTGAAGATACAGGGAGTCCCGGTGAGAAGTCATCATTTTCCCGGAGTGCCGATTTGAGAACCCCGGCTTCCGAGCCGGAATCCGGAACACCAAAAAGAGTGTATCGTAAACGCACGATCAAACGGCGTGACCTCGGTGAACTGGAAGGTAAAATCGTTGAAGCCATCAGGCAATTTCCAACAGGATGCACCTTGAAAGATATCGCCAAAGTACTCAATATGCAGTGGCACTATCTCAGAATTCCATTGCGACAGCTTGTGCTCGAAGAAAAACTCATAAAAGACGGTAAGATATACACCATTTCTAACGAAACAGGTGAAACCGTTGAAACGATTCCAGAACCAGAACCGGTAGAAGAAACCGTGCCGGCAAAAGGGAAACGTCGCGTTGTTGATGCGAAAATTCTCGATGAGAAAAAAGCCAAACGCGCTGAGAAAAGCGGGGCAGCTGTCATGAATTCTCGTGAGAAAGAAATTTTGAGATTTAAAGTACAGACTGCATTTCGAGGTCGTCCGGAAGGATTGACGCTGGCGGAACTGGCTGCTGTATTGGGTAGAAGTGTGGATGGTTTGGATACCATTATAGATGAATTAATCAAAGAGAATAAGGTTGTCGGGAATGAATTCGGCAAATTTTGTCTCGAATAAATAATAATTCCAACTGAGAATATGCATCAACTTTAGCAAAAGCGTGAAGGATACGAATATGAACCAGATGATTTATTTTTTTGGGACCGGACAAACTGAAGGTAATCGGGAGATGAAACAGCTTCTGGGTGGCAAAGGTGCGAACCTCGCAGAAATGACCGCTCTGGATATTCCGGTACCTCCGGGATTTACCATCTCCACAGAAGTCTGCCAGCAGTATTACGACGAAGGTAAAAAATTACCACAGCAGATGCTGGATGAAATGGAAACGAATATCACGAAACTTGAAACAGCTATGGGTGCACGATTGGGTGATCCGGAAAATCCTCTTCTGGTTTCAGTCCGTTCCGGCGCTGCCAAATCCATGCCCGGGATGATGGATACCGTTCTGAACCTCGGAGTCTCTCCGGCTGTTATTGACGGAATGGCAAAGAAAACCGGCGATCGACGGTTTGCCCTCGATGTATATCGACGATTCATGCAGATGTTTGGTGATGTTGTTATGGGTGTTGAACACCATAAGTTTGAAGCCGCTATCGAGGATCTTAAAGTGAAACGCGGAGTAAATCTCGATACCGATCTCAATGCAGATGACCTTCAGGAACTTGTGGATACATATCGTATCATTTACCGGAATCAGACCGGAGAAGATTTTCCTACAGATCCGCGTGAACAACTTAAAAAATCCGTTGAAGCCGTTTTTCATTCCTGGCACAATCCTCGCGCCGTCAAGTATCGTGAACTCAATGATATCCGCGGACTCATCGGAACTGCCGTCAATGTCCAGACCATGGTATACGGCAATCTGGGCGCCACTTCCGGAACGGGAGTAGCCTTCACACGAAACCCATCCACAGGCGAAAATCTGTTTTATGGTGAGTATCTGATGAATGCCCAGGGCGAAGATGTCGTGGCCGGTATTCGAACACCTTTCCCGATTTCTCATCTTGAAGAAGACAATCCGGAAGTTTATCAGGAACTGATTGACGTTCGATTAACTCTGGAAAAACATTACCGTGATATGCAGGATCTTGAATTTACTATTCAAGAAGGGAAATTGTATATCCTGCAAACCCGTGATGGAAAACGGACAACCCATGCCAGCGTAAAAATTGCCGTGGATATGGTTGAAGAAGGACTGATTTCTCAGGAAGAAGCCATCAAACGCGTTGACCCCGCTTCTTTGGATCAACTACTTCATCCGGTTTTTGATAAAAATGATGAAGAGAAAACTGAAGTTCTGACTCGGGGGCTGCCGGCAAGTCCCGGTTCAGCATCCGGTCGTATTATGTTTGCGGCAGAGAAAGCTGAAGCATTCATGAAAGACCAGATCGCACGCGCTGTGCCGGACGAAAAACTTGAAACCGTAATACTTGTCAGAGTGGAAACCTCACCGGAAGATATTGGTGGCATGGCGGTTTCAAAGGGAATTCTCACCGCACGCGGTGGTATGACATCCCATGCGGCAGTTGTTGCCCGGGGTATGGGTACCTGCTGTGTTGCCGGTGCCGGTGATATTGAGATTAACTATGAACAAAAAACTCTGACGATACATGGAAAAACCTTTAATGAAGGTGACTGGATCAGCCTCAACGGATCATTGGGAAATGTATATGCCGGAAAATTGAAAACAAATATTCCCGAACTTTCCGAACCTTTTCACGTTCTGATGAGTTGGGCGGATGCCGTACGAAAACTCAAAGTACGTACAAATGCTGATTCTCCGAAAGATACCGAAGTGGCCGTACGATTTGGAGCAGAAGGTATCGGACTCTGCAGAACCGAACACATGTTCTTTGAAGGTGACCGTGTCAACTCATTCCGGCGCCTCATCCTGGTGGCGGAAGAAGTGAAGAATCTTCGAGAGGAGATTGTTCTGGAGGAAGGTGATCGGAAAGCCGTATTGGAAGATAAGCTGCAGAAACCACAGGCACTTTATGACCAGGCATTGTCTGAGTTACTTCCGCTTCAGCGGGAGGATTTTACAGGGATTTTCCGGGTACTTGAGGGTCGCCCGGCCACCATCCGGTTATTGGACCCGCCGCTTCACGAATTTCTTCCCAAAGATCCTGCTGGTCAGAAAGAGATGTCTGATCTGATGGATGTCTCCGTTGAGGAAATCAAACGACTGGTTAATTCGCTTCACGAGTTTAATCCCATGCTTGGGCACAGAGGATGTCGATTGGGTATTATTTATCCGGAAGTTTCGGCCATGCAGGTTCGTGCTATCATTGAAGCCGCTCTGACTATTCACAGAGAAGGTATTGAGGTCAACCCCGAAATTATGATCCCGCTTATCGGCCATTACCGTGAACTGGAACTGCAACGAGAACTTGCTGAAGAAACAATCAACAATATCGCTTCCGAAAACAATATGGATCAACTTCCCTTTAAGGTTCTCATCGGAACAATGATTGAAGTGCCCCGTGCAGCGGTGACAGCCGATGAAATTGCTGAACATGCGGATTTCTTCAGTTTCGGCACCAATGACCTGACGCAAATGGGATGTGGATTCAGCCGGGATGATGCGGGAAAATTCTTACCGGATTACGTAAAACTGGGCATTTACGAGTATGACCCTTTCTCGGTTCTTGATCAGGATGGTGTTGGAGCGCTGCTTCGACTTGCCGTTGAAAAAGGCCGAAAAATTAAACCATCCATCAAGCTGGGTATATGTGGCGAACATGGTGGCGAACCCAGGAGTGTTGCTTTCTGTCACCGTGTATCACTGGATTATGTCAGTTGTTCACCTTTCAGAGTGCCAATTGCCCGACTTGCTGCAGCACATGCTGCCTTAGCTGATTAATCAGATGGATCCTCAAACAATCACTATTCTGGTCATTGACGATGATGAGTTCATTCAGACCCTTCTGAATGAAACCCTGAGCGCCGAAGGCTACAGTGTTATCCAGGCAGGATCTTCTGAGGAAACCTACAGTATCCTTGAAAAAATGACGCCTGATCTGATTGTTATGGATATAATCTTGCCCGATCAGAACGGATTTGAGTTGTGTAAGGATCTGCGAACACGGGATTCACTGGCATCAATACCCATTCTAATGCTGTCCTCAAAATATACAGTCAGTGACCGTGTCCGGGGATTGACAATGGGAGCTGATGACTATCTTGTCAAACCGTTTCATCTGGAAGAGTTGAATGCGCGGGTTAAAGCACTATACCGACGCACGGAAATCCATAAAAATCAACTGACTGATATACGCACAAGTGAAGTGCCACCCGGAAAAATCCCGATTCCACCCCTTGAAGACGTTGCATTGATTGAGGAACCGGAGGAGGAACCGGAACTTATTGAAATACAGGAACCTCCCAGAACAAAACCGTCAAAACCTGTGGAAGTGAAAGTTCCGAAAAAACCTGTACCGGTTTCCAAACCAGTAGAGCAAGACGGTTTTGAGGGACGACGCACCCTCGCACTGGAACATTTTCAGTCCAACAGACTGGAAGATGCCTTCAAGACGTTTAAAAAACTTAATCAGGAGAATCCCCGGGATCTTGAAGTAAAAAAATATGTTGAGATCACTCGTAATCTGATGATGAAAAAATATCTTGGAGAATTGGTCAGTAAAGATTCTGTCCCGGTCAGAACTTCCGATCGTCCGGAAGATTTTATCGGTCTCGATTTTAACACCGGGGAAGGTTTTATTTTCTCACGGATTGATGGAATCACCGATTGTAAGGGAATTGTTGCCATCAGCGGAATGAGTACACTGAAAGCATATGGGATTCTTTACAACTTCTCTCAATCCGGTGTCATTAAATTTAAAAGGAAGTAACCTTGAAAAATCAAGATTTGATTGACATAATGAATATGCAAATTCAGGAATGGCCGGATCCTACACCTGATCAGAGATCAAACAATTTCCGGGAGGAATAGTTCATGCTGACTTTTAAACAAATTGTACTTTGTTTCTGCCTTGTTATGAGTTTATTCTTGTCAACATCCGGGCATGGAACAGAAGCCGATCTTGAAACTGAAATCAAACAGGCAATCCTGACTCTGAACAATTCGATCGGTGACCAAAACGATCCCATGAGAAACAAAATGTATTTCAAATTCCGGCTGGTTGAGCAGGATAATCCCGGAATTGTTGCACCATTTCTCATTGAGAATCTCAAAAATTCCCAGGAAGGCGTACCGGAATATACGGCTTTTATCCTTGGTTGGATTGGAGATAAGCGAGCGATAGCGCCACTTCGAAACATGCTCAAAGGGTCCGAATCATTCAAAATTTACGCATCTCGCGCCCTCGGATTCATGCGTGCCACTGATGCTCAGAATGATATTATCACTCTGCTGAAGGATTCCAGTATCAAAGTCCGCAGGGATGCCGCCTATTCGTTGGGACTCATGGGGGATGAAGGGGCTAATAAAGCCCTGACGGAAGCAAATAATGATCCGGATGAGATTGTCCGGTTTTTCGCGCAGGAAGCTCTGGAACGCATCGCCAATTATAAAAAGTACGGCTGGTAGGTTAATTATTTTTTATGGCAAATAGTGAGTGCACACCTGAAAATCTCGAGGCATTGATCGAGACATTCCGTACAGGTAATCATACGGTCAAACAGAAGGTTTTTAAGGCTCTGGAAGCGTATCCTTTCGAGGATATTCGAGAGGTGCTTTTCGAGAGTTTGGAGGACCAGCATCATCGTGTGAGATCAACAGCAGGAAAATTGCTGGGGGAAAAAGGTGACGAAACAGTCATTTCACCGTTGCTGCATCTCCTGTTCGATGATTCATGGATCATTCGCTCCAGTGCTCAGGATGCCTTGTCACACCTACCGGAAGATTTGGCTATTCCCACCTTCAAAGGAATCCTTGCAAGCCCTGATGGAGACGTGAACCTGCGTAAGAACATCGCAGGTGTTCTGTCAAAATACAGCTCAAAAGATGCCACTGAACTTTTAATTCAGCTTTTTGTAAATTCGCGTGAAGAGCGTCTTCGGGCTACCCTGGCCGATTATCTTGGAAAACGCCATGACGAAGAAGCGATAAAGACGCTTTTTGATGCACTGGGTGATGAGTCTTGGAATGTTAGGAATGCCGCATCAAAAGCGCTTTCCAGTATGGATCTTCAAGCCATACTGGATCGATCTCTGAAAGCCCTCTATGATCCCAATCGTTTCATACATATGGCTGTTGTTGAAATGCTTATTCGATGCGGAAGTGATGATGTCATCGATGCCATGGCTGAGGTCCTGTCATCAGGAAATACTCTGGCCAGATACAATGCTTTAAATATCCTGTCGGGTATTCAGACCGAAGAGAGTCTTTCCATGGCTCTTTCCGCCTTAAACGACTCACATGCATCGGTGAGAAACCGTGCTATGGAAGTTCTGTCGGATTCAAAAATTGAATCAATCTTCGATCTACTGATCAGATGTACGAAATCCAAGAACTGGAATCTTAAGCGCGGCGCCATTATGACCATTGGAATGATCGGCTCTGAAAGAGCGTTGGATACGCTTGAAGATTTGCTTGCTGAAGATACCACTGCCGTCAAAATCACAATCCTGGAAGTGCTGGCAAAAATTGACAATCGGCGTGCCATGCGTTTGATCACAAAGAATATTTCTTTGCCTGAACTGGGGGAAAGCGCTATCAACATTATTCGGTCTCTCGATCCGGATATTGCCATTAAACATCTGATTTCATTTCTGACAGATGGACAGTCTTTTCCCGTTGCGGTCAAAGCACTCAATGAACTGGATGAAGACAAGGTCTTACGGGCACTCTCCTCTCGAATCAGCTCAGGAACACCACAGCAGCAGGTGAAGTGCGTCGAAGCCATGGGTCTGATCGGCAGTAATAAAGCAGAGACTTTCCTGAAAAAATTTGAGGGCAGCGGTATGTCCGGTTCTCTGAAATCTGCCATCAATACCGCACTTAGAAGGATTCAGAAAAAAATACCATGAACCATACCTTTGCCGGTGAAGATCCCCTCCGAGAGATTTTTTCCGCGGCTCGGGATCATTTGATTTATCACAATGAAAAAAATGTGAAGGGGCTTTCTTTGCAATCACCCACTGAGGAAATGGAATCGGTTGAGAATGGTTCCGTGCATGTTTCGCCTGATTTATCCATGGAAGAAATCCGTAATGATCTGGGTGATTGTAAACGATGTAAACTTCATCAGCAAAGGCATCATATTGTATTTGGTGAAGGATCTTTTACGCCGGAAATCGTGTTTGTTGGAGAAGGTCCCGGACAACAGGAAGACCAGCAGGGGAGACCCTTTGTGGGCCGTGCCGGTCAGCTGCTGGATCGGATCATTGCCGCAATGGGGATGGAACGGTCGGATGTTTATATCTGCAATATCGTGAAATGCCGCCCCCCCGGTAACCGCAATCCGGAACCGGATGAAATTCAGACCTGTTCTCCATTTCTGAACCGTCAGCTGACGGTCCTTCAACCGCGGGTGATTTGCGCACTGGGAAATGTGGCGGCAACATATCTTCTGGGAATTCAGTCTTCAATGATTCGTATGCGTGGCAAGTATTATGATTACGAAGGATTTCCCGTTCGACCCACATACCATCCGGCTGCCCTGCTGAGAAACCCGAAATACCGGCGTCCGGTATGGGAAGATATGCAGGAAATCATGCAATTTCTCGGCAAACCCATATCCGCCGGGAAATCTTGAAAACGATGAGCATGTCGTCTAGTATGCGCCCTCTGGAGGAATGTTAATGTCAATAATGCCGATAGAAGTATACGGGAGCACAATTCTAAGGCAGCAATGCAATCCGGTGGAAAAAATCACGCCTGAAATTATTCAATTGATTTCGGATATGAAAGAGTCCATGAAAAAGAGTAACGGAATCGGATTAGCCGCCCCCCAGGTGGGAGTTAATTCACGCATCATAATTGTCACATATGGACTGGAAGAAGAAAACACATATACCAGGGCGATGATTAACCCTGAAATAATGTTCCACAATGATGAAACCGATTTGTGTGAGGAAGGATGTCTCAGTGTTCCTGACACCACCGGATCTGTGGAACGCTGGACGGAAATCAAAATTCAAGCTCTGGATAAGCAGGGAGATATGATTCAGGAGACTCTCAGAGGGCTGACTGCCCGAGTTTTTCAGCATGAACTTGATCACCTTAATGGGATTCTTTTTATAGATCGATTGTCACCCATCAAACAGGATCTGGTGAAACGTAAATTAAAGAAAAAATTAAAAAAAGAAAGTCGTAAAAACAACTAATCAATGGGATCTGAAGGACGAACAGAATGACAGCTACCCGGATTGTTTTCATGGGAGCACCGGAATACTCAGTGCCTTCACTGAGTGCCCTGGTTGACCAGGGATACGAGATTGTCTGTGTCGTGACAAGACCGGACAAAACACAGGGCAGGAACCGGCGCCCCGGCGAGACGCCTCTAAAAATTGCAGCACGGTCTTTGGGACTTCCCATTCATCAACCCGCCAAATTTTCAAACAAATCATTTTATCGAATCCTCAGGGACCTGGCACCGGATCTGTTTGTTACCGCTGCCTGCGGTTTTTTTCTAAAACCGGGACATTTAAAAATTCCTGTATACGGAACGGTGAATGTCCATGCATCTCTTTTACCGGAGTTACGGGGTGGCGCGCCGATACACTGGGCTATTGCCAGGGGACACCTTAAAACCGGTGTCACAATTATGCTCACCAATGAAGGCCTCGATACGGGTCCCATCCTCTCTCAACACATCGTCCCCATCCTCCCTTCAGATACGGTAACCTCCCTGGAACCACGACTGGCCCGGGCAGGCTCGGAACTGCTTCTCAAAACGATCCCATTATGGCTGGCTGGTGAAATAACACCCAAACTCCAAGACGAATCCCTGGCCACTCATGCACCATGCCTCGCAAAGTCAGATGCACGAATTGACTGGACGCAGCCGGCAGATCAAATAGAGTGTTTTATCCGCGGCATGAATCCCTGGCCCGGTGCCTATTCTTTCATTAACAATAAGCGATTGAAGTTTATTTTGACCCGTGTGAATGACAGTGAGGAGGCCATGGCAGTACCCGGTACCATTACCGGATGCGTCCGGGGCGAAGGTTTCCTGGTAAAAACCGGTGATGGAATGATTCTGGCAACCCATGTGCAACCGGAATGCAAAGGTCCAATGCGGGGCGATCAACTGATTAATGGCCGATTTCTTAAGCCGGGAGATATTTTCCAGGCGGAAGGAGCAGCACACTGATGCATTATTTCCGGGTTTTTCTGAAGATCGTTGGTGCAGCAGCCGCTTTCGTCGCTCTGGTCTTGTTGGCTGGCTGGGTTACAATACTATTTGTCACACGTGGCGGTGATGTCTATATTCCCGAAACTATCGGTCAATCCCTGGTGTCATCCATCCGTATTTTGCAGGAACACTCCCTCTACCCATACCTTGCATCCGAACAGTACCATCCCAATGCACCACGAGGTTATGTTATTGCCCAGGATCCGGCAGCCGGTTCTTTAAGAAAGCGGTATACAACCGTGAAACTTGTGATTTCCTCCGGACCGGAACGGCTGATAATGTCGGATCTGAGAGGTTACGGGATCCGCCAGGCCCGCATTGAGTGTGAACGTATGGGTCTGGGAACGATTTCTGAAATTATGATTCATCACGATGAGTTGAAAGAAGGGGCTGTGATTGCTCATATTCCCGGGCCGGGAGAACTGAACTTCCCGGGGAATGCAGCCACAATCATTGTGAGTCTGGGATCCCATCCACCGCGATATAAAATGCCGGATATTGTGGGGAAAGACGTGGAAACTGCCAGGGGATTACTGACGGAACATTTTGAGGTTGAAACTTTGCTGGTCCAGCGGAACGATCTTGAAAGCGATATTGTGATTTTGCAGGATCCGGAACCTGGTATTCCCATCGTTCCCGGTCAATTGATAAAAATTACTGTGACGGAACCGGGTCAGGATTTAAAAACCGTCCCCAATGTCTTCTCATACCGGGTTCCTCAGGGACTGCTTGAAAAGGAAGTAAGGATCACTCATACTGTGTTGGATACAGAAACAGTGTTGCTGAAAAAAACCGTAGAACCAATGGAAGAAATCAAAGTCTTCATCGATAAAACGGGTCTTGGGAAAGTTACCGTTTATTTAAATAATAAGCTTGTTTACACCGAAATCTGGTAGGTTACGGAGGAGAGATCATGGTTCAAATTGCACCATCCCTGCTCTCAGCTGATTTTTCTAATTTGAGTGCTGATATTGAAAAAGTCACCCGTGGCGGTGCCCATGCATTGCATGTCGATGTAATGGATGGACATTTTGTCCCGAATATAACCATAGGTCCCGTTGTAGTACAGAGTGTCAAGAATGCCACCCAGCTGCCTCTGGATGTTCATCTGATGATTGAGAATGCAGATCGTTTTATACCCCAGTTCATTCGTGCCGGTGCTGACTGGATCACTGTTCATGCTGAAAATTGCAACCACTTGCATCGGACAATCACCATGATAAAAACTGCGGGCGTAAAAGCAGGGGTTGCCCTCAATCCGGCAACTCCCGTGGGCCAGATCAGCGAGATCCTCCATAAAATTGATCTTGTATTGATCATGAGTGTTAATCCGGGATTTGGCGGTCAGGATTTTATTCCTGAATCGCTGGACAAAATTCGACGGATTTCAAATGTGATTCGGTCTCGCGGGCTGAAGGTTTTAGTATCAGTTGACGGAGGCGTTACCTTGGAAAATACCCCTCAACTGGTGCGTGCCGGCGCACGTATTCTTATTGCTGGATCGTCGGTTTTCGGAAGAGCAAACCCGGAAAAAGCCGTGCGTAACCTCATTGAGGCTGCAAAACCAACCCATGTCATTAATAAGAAGAAATAAGGAGCAGCGTATCTCATCATGACAATTAAACGCGCACTGATAAGTGTCTCTGATAAGACCGGTCTCCTGGAATTCGCAAAAAAACTCACAAAATTGAAAATTGAAATTGTATCCACCGGCGGTACTGCACGACTGCTTCATGAAGCAGGTATTGCCGTTACCCGGGTATCCGAAATCACCGGGTTTCCTGAGATTCTTGATGGCCGTGTCAAAACTCTGCATCCCCGCATTCATGGCGGCATTCTTGCCGATGTTCACAGGGATAGCCATCGAGATGAACTCCTTCAACACCATATTGAACCTTTTCAACTGGTGGTGATTAATCTTTATCCTTTTGAAAATACGGTAAATGCCCACCCTGACGATGATGCTGCCGCCATTGAAAACATCGATATTGGTGGTCCGTGCATGGTGCGAGCTGCTGCAAAAAATTATGAAAATATCGGGATAGTAACGGAACCTGCTGATTATTCCGAGATTATAGATATCCTTGAGAAAAACGATGGAAAACTTCCGGACACGATCAAAAAATCACTGGCTTTGAAAGCGTTCAAACGAACCGCTGAATACGATTCCGTCATCGCTCGTTATTTTGAAGCCAATCTGACCACACCTGCGGTTAATGATCATTCTCTTCCTGATACGGTTCAAATTACTTTGAGAAAACACGAAGATCTTCGATACGGTGAAAACCCGCATCAGAAAGCCGCTATATATCGGGAACCCATCTTCATCGGAAATAGTATCGTCTCGCCCACCCAGCATGGAGGCAAACCCTTATCTTTTAATAATATTTTGGATATGAAAGCCGCCTGGGATATGGCCTGTGAATTTACTCAGCCCACAGCAATCATCGTCAAACATCAGAACCCCTGCGGCGCCGCTTCCCATGGTACCGATATTTGCAAGGCGTACGAAGCAGCACTTGCCTGTGACCCCATGTCAGCTTTTGGAGGTATCGTTGCCCTTAATCAGCCAGTGGATTCAGAAATCGCACGCATGTTGCATAAAACGAAATTCCTGGAAGTTATCGTTGCGCCTGGATATACCGACGAGGCATTGATCCTCATGAGAAAAAAGAAAAATCGCCGCATCATTGAATTGACGCTGTCTGAACATATTAACAATGGTCTGGATATTCGAATCATGGGAAATGGTGCTCTGATTCAGGATGAAGACCGGAGTTGTCCCAATGAAGATATTGATTTCAGGGTTGTCACAGACCGAACGCCATCGCCTGATGAGTGGAAAGATCTGCATTTCGGATGGAAAATCTGTCGGTTTGTTAAATCCAATGCGATCGTTCTGGTGAAAAATCAGACCGCGTTTGGCGTCGGGGCCGGTCAGATGAGCCGTATTGACTCCGCTTGGATCGCTTCCCGGAAAGCAGGAGACCGTATCCGGGACGGCATCATGGCATCGGATGCTTTTTTTCCGTTCAGTGACGGGATTGAAGTGGCTGCTGATACGGGTATTACAGCTGTTATACAACCCGGTGGATCCATCCGTGATGAAGAGGTTATCGAAGCATGCAACCGGCTGAATATCGCCATGGTATTTACCGGATTTCGACATTTTAA
>SWBY01001539.1_pt1 | contig 17303 bp, 18 predicted proteins | sample 4693071 | NCBI WGS metagenome assembly SWBY01 (sample SAMN10267273, study PRJNA491770) | bioreactor metagenome | isolation source: DHS bioreactor inoculated with marine methane seep sediment | place: Japan: Omine Ridge, Nankai Trough | collected 2006-05-06 | reverse complement strand
GTATTTTTTATAGAACGAAAACGAATGCCATTGCGCCGGCGCCACCCTCTTTCCCCTATTTTTTAAAAAATAGGAAGGGTGGCGCCTGCCTCCGTGCAGGCGAAAAAAGTAAAATATAGGCAAAAAACCAATTTCAATACGTACAATTCACATAGGAAATAGACTATTATGTCTTTCTATTCAAGTCTTTACCCTTCTCGGTTTCCCTCTAGATGAACCCTATCCGAAAAGGTTATTCAGGATTGATGCTGATCAGAAATTCAGGTTATATCTCGAATCCAGGCTCGATTGATTTACGAACAAGGAACAGGGATTTAAGATTTTTGAAGGAAAAGAAACTAAACTTCACAAATCGAACATCGTTAATCCTTGTTCCTAGATCAAAAAGGCCCTGTACACGATGGTTTGACAACCCGAAAGGCTTTTCGGATTCCCTCTTCACCCATAATTCGATATACTCACCTCATATCCATCACAAGGAGGACCGTTGTGAACATTTCAAGGGAATCTTCAGCATCTGAAACCAATCACACCACGATTTTTGGGTTCAACACCATGAAAGTGGTGTTTGCCATGGAGTATGTTCTTCAGGGGCTGGCAAACCCGTTCCAGGGAATCACTTACCACTCGTTTTTCAGGCATTTTCATTTCAATTACGGCTTGACGGAAGCGCATACTCAGAAGCTGTTTTCCCGGTCGTATCTGGCCTGGGGTTTAAAACCGTTTATCGGATTTTTTATGGATGCCTACGGTAAAACCCGGACAACACTGATATTTTTACTGTTGTCGGGTTCCGCAATCTATCTTCTGACACCGTGGATCGATTTCTCCGCCATGTTCTTTTTCTGGACCATGTTTGCCCTGGCGTTTTTGTTTGCCGCAACCGATGTGGCGGTGGATCGTGCAACCGTGATCGAAGGGGACGAAGAAGCCCGGACCACCGGGAAATCAAAAGCCACCACGGTGGGATTGAATCAGGCCATCTGCTGGGCCGCCATTTACGGTACCAGTATTGTGGCAGGGTTTTCCGGCGGCTGGATAGCCGATAATGTCCCCATCAATTCACTCATGTATGCCCTGGCGATTGTACCGTTCGTGGTTTTCCTTGTGGTCCTTCGACTGCCCCGGGATAAGGCCGTGTCCATTCCCCTCATGAAATCCATGGGCGGTTTCTGGAAAGGTCTGAACACGGGACCCATCATGTGGATCATGCTCTTTTATTTTCTCTTCCATTTTCAGCCGGCTCTGGGCGCGTTATGGACGAACTATCTCATGGAACAGCTTCACTTCACCCAGACCCAGATTGGGATTTCCGATGGATTTGCATACACCGGCTTTTTCCTGGGTGTGATTCTCTTCGCATGGCTGGGCGTGAAATGGCAGGACCGGTGGGGGCTGAAATCAGTATTCAAAGTGTTCATTCTTCTGAGTGTGGCGGTGAATCTCACCCAGTACCTGCTGGTGGACCCATACTTTACACAGGTGACCGATGCCATACACCGGATGTTGCCGGGAACGGAACTGGAGACGGTCCGGCTGACGTACATCAGCGTCTACTCGTTCTTCTCGTCCATCATGATTTCCATTATCCGGATGAGCACATTCAGTCTGGTAGGCGCCGTCATCCCCGTCAGTTCAGCGGGATCCCTGTTTGCAGGGTTCATGTCAGTGGCCAACCTGGCCTACTCGTTCTCCTATTCCAGCGGTTCCTGGCTCTATGAACACGGGCTGAACTACGGCGTGTTCCGGGGCGTGCAGAATCTCCTGTTCGGCATCCCGGGCCGACCCGGAGATACCATGTCCATCAGTCTGCTGATCTTCATCGGATCCATGGCATATCTTCTGAGTTTTCTCTCCATCCGCATGCTGCCGGACAGACAACAGACCCAATCAACAGGGACAGACACCACTGAAGGGATGATCGGACCGGACCAGTTTCAGATGCTGGGTCCGGCTGTTCTCAGGAAAATCAATACCTGGAGTTTGATCCTGGGAGGAGTCATGGTTTACGTCATCGGATTTGTCTGGAAACTGGATGTGATCTCAACACTGATCATGGTGTTCTGTTCCGTGACATTTATCCGGAAAGTGGTTCTGGATTACCGGGTGAAGAAGGTAATGGCCCGGAAAATGATGATGGGTGGTCAGCACCTTTAGGACCTTCGAAAATCGTAAATCGTTAATCTTCAATCGTAAATCCAGTTTATCGAAGCGAATAGGTTTTGATTTCCGATTGCAGATTGTTGATTTCAGATGTGTTTTTGCTTGGCAAAAGTCTGCCTACACCATTGAGAATTCATGGATTTATGATTGAGGGATCCGTTATTGAAGAAATTTCCGAGCTAGAGGGAATCCGAAAAGGTTATTCAGGATTGATGCTGATCAGAAATTCAGGTTATATCTCGAATCCAGGCTCGATTGATTTACGAACAGGGAACAGGGATTTAAGATTTTTGAAGGGAAAGTAGCTAAACTTCACAAATCGAACATCGTTAATCCTTGTTCCTAGATCAAAAAGGCTTTATACACGATGTATTGACAACCTGCAGGCTTTTCGGACAAGGTCGAGCTAGAGGTGACCTGGATGCCCAAGGAGTTGGACTTGACCTTTTAAAACCGGCTGGGTATAGTGCGGATGCGTTTGCGCCCTTAGCTCAGCTGGATAGAGTGCTTGACTACGAATCAAGAGGTCGCAGGTTCAAATCCTGCAGGGCGTATTTAGGGAAATGATATTGAAAACAATGCTTTATGGGAGGTGATTAACCTCCCGATTTTGTTGGTTCATAATTTCGGGCTAACTCCGGGCTAACTTTGAAAAAATGACTGTCACTTTGATATTTGCAGGAGTTACCGACTTTTGCCATAATTAATATGGAGGTTCTGGCATGGGAAAATTACTGTTAGTTTTATGTGGTGCAGTCTGTGTGCCGATGTTTTGTTTAGGAGCAGTGATTCATGTTCCTGGGGATTATCCTAATATCCAATTAGCCCTAAACTTTTCGATTAGTGGAGATACTGTTCTGGTTGCAGACGGCACATATACAGGTGACTGGAATAAGGGATTGGATTTTCAAGGGAAAGAGATTCACCTGCTCTCTGAAAATGGCGCGGAAACTTGCTTTATCGATTGTGAGAACTTTGGACGCGCATTGACATTTGATCAAGGAGAAACAGCAAATGCTATTGTCAGTGGTTTCACTATCAAAAATGGTTCTGCTCTAGGATTTAATCCTGAAAACAAAGGGGGTGCCATTTATGTTTTAGGGGCTTCGCCAACTATTTTAAATTGCGTGTTAGATACAAACACTGCCTTAAATTATGGGGGTGGAATTTATTTAGGCAATTCAAGTTCAATAGTGGATAACTGCACATTTCTAGGTAATGAATCCGAACAATATGGAGCTGGTCTATACGCCACCTCGAATTCTTCACCTACAATTACCAATTGCCTATTTCATTCAAATATAGCAACTGATTATGGCGGTGGTTTATGGGTCGGCAATATCAATACGCCGCATCAAGTTTCCAATTGTACAATTTCAAACAATTCACCTGATGGGATAAGTTGTGATTGGAAAACTGAAATTACTAATTGTGAGATAGTGAATAATATTGGGTATGGAGCTTACTTCTTATCATCATCATCAGGAAGTGTTTTATCGGAGTGTTTAATTTCTGGAAACAATCTTACTGGTATGTATTGTCTAGGTCAAATATCGGTTTCTGATTCAATAATTTCAAACAATGGCTCAGCAGGGATGTATCTAGGAGGAAACTTCGCAAATACTGTTCTCGATTGCGTATTCTCAAGCAATAGCGGCAATCATGGTGGAGGAATTAGAGCTGGTTTTGGGATTACAGAATTTTTCAATTGCAAATTCATAGCTAATTCAACCACAAGCGGTGGGGGGGGAATTAGATCGATATATGAAAGCAGTATTATACTCAATAATTGCTTAGTTGCAGGAAATTCTGCGGATTACGGTGGTGGTATTTTTGTTGCTGAATCCGCATCAGTGATAGCTTCAAATTGCACCTTTTCAGAAAATTTGGCTACAATTTCCGGCGGTGGCGTTTTCGGAACCGGAAACATAACTTTTAATGCAATTAACTCTATTTTTTGGGGTGATTTACCAGAAGAAATTTTGGGAACTGGATTACAGATAACCTATTCTACAATTCAAAGTGGTTGGCCTGGTGAAGGCAATTTAAGTTTTAGTCCTTACTTTGCGAGTGGACCCAGTGGTGATTATTACATTAGCCAGATGGCAGCAGGACAACCTCAGGATAGTCGATGCTGGAATGCAGGGAGTGACTTATCAACTAATATTTGCTTTACGTTTCCAGATGATCAAGTCTGCATGAATGAATTAACAACCCGGACTGATGAGTGGCCGGATGATTCAATCGTGGATATGGGATACCACTATCAACGGACTTGCCCCAATCACGGTGATGTAAATTTCAGTGGTGACATAACCGCCGGTGATGCACAGCTTACTTTTGAAATTGCCATGGGAACATATTCACCAAGTTTTGAAGAGGAATGTGCGGCTGATTGTAACTCAAGCGGTGATATTACTGCCGGAGACGCACAAGCCGTTTTTCAGGCGATGCTGGGTATGGGGCAATGTGAAGATCCAATCTAGTAATTAATCGGAATGAATTATTTAGTGTCCCAACTAATGCACGAATTCTGTTAATTGCATCTTCCTGTTTCTGGTTCCTCTGGCTCAGGATCCCCGCCATTGAATAATGATTTGCCACCCTTGAATTGATACCAGGCGTTTAGGTCGTGCCGTGATATCCGGTAGTCGTTCCCAATCTTGGCCGCTACCAGTTCACCCTTTTTGATAGCCCGGCGGATCGTCTGTGCGTCCACGCTCATCACTTCGGCTGCTTCGTTTACTTTGTAGGCTTTCATGCTGTGCCCTCCGTTCTGACTCCGTCAGAATAATACACATTCTTTTCGTTGTCAATGTCTCTATTTGACTTTGTTGGATTTTCTGTGTCTGATAATATCTATTATATTAAGTTGATCCGTTGATTAAACAGTAAGTAAAGTCAATGGATTCAGGTATCCACAACGGTCATTTCATGATTATGATAATTTATTATGACGCTGACAATGGAGTGATAAATCTACACTACCGACCTCGTGATAATGACACGAAATATATCTGTTGTGATACACTGTATTGAATGTGAGGTATTGAAAACAATGGGTAACAAGTGCTTAATGAGTGGATTTCTTGAATATTTTGCACGGTCCACACTGCCGGGTTCCGGACATTGGACATTATCAAGATTATCACGTCCGGAATGTTTCGTTTTGAAACGGTAAAATCAACCCCTGGGTTAATTTTGTGGATATTGCAGGTCAGGAGCATAACAATGATATTGTGATAATTATCAGCGCCTCAGGCGGTGTTTCTTTTTTGCGGATTCCTTCCTGGCGTCATTCACAATCATTTTCAGCTTTCGATCAAGTCGCCACTTCCTGAATTTTCTCAATGGTGTTTTTGCGATATATATACCTTCCCGGACCCACCGGGTTTTCGTATGTATCTTCCATTTCAATTCACGGAACCAGCTTTCCCGGATAGAATTGTAATCACCATTAAGAACCTGTATGAGATCCATGAATGGATCATCGAACCCCCGTGAATTGTGATCAAAATAATTCTCGCAAGCCCTCAGAGATTTTTCATATTCCCTTATCACGTCTTTTGGTTCAGCTGTGATCAATGACCGCCAGTGTATCTGTACTGTTTCGGAGAAGACAGAGAGATTTTTTCCAACATGACGTTTCACTTCATTCCAATGGCGTTTCACTTCCTCATCATCCAGATAATAAACAGGTGATCGCATCGGGAGAGAAACATCATGAGAGAATGATAGCTTTTCCATTTCAAACTGATGAGCTTCTTCCTGTATAATCCTGGACAATTTGAACTTGCCTGTATCCCCACGAACTGCATCCCTTAAGAACGGTCTATGAGCATTCATCTGCTCCAACCAGTGCATTTCGAGGTATTCTCTCACCATCTTTTGAATCTCAGGATCTTCGTTATGATATTGAAGGTTGTCTACCTCCGGTTTTCTTTTCCGATAACCGTATGAATACAAAAATTTCACACTCTCAATGATTTCTTCATGGGCTTTGATCTTTTCCTGTTTTATTTTTGATCTTCTCCCCAAATACAAAAATACTGAGTTGAAAACACCTATTACCAAGGCATAAATATCGATGCGAGCCCCTATCGAAAATTCCATAACAAATCCCCATTCTCAAAATGTTGATCAGATACCATTGAGAGAATACCGGTGGCCGCTCTTGGATGCAACATCTCACCTTCTATTCATCCCATATGAATCCCGGGATCTTGCCGCCCAGGCGCTGACCTGCTACCATCATTTACAATCAACAGCGGGGAGGTGACGGGATCCATGGAAGATCAACGAGAATTACCGTGATCGACCACGTGGCGCTTGGGGAGGGGTGGTGAGAGCCAGATTGGGTTGGGGTGGTAGAGGATTGAGGATGAAGAAGAAGAGAACGTGTCTAAGAAATGCAAATTATTGGTTTCATAAGAGCAACAGATGGGTGAAAAAATTCCTCATCAGTATTATTACAATCAGCTCACTCATTTTTGTTTTTAGCATAACCGTCGGCTGCCTCTATTTGCCTAATTACCTCCTGTCTCGAGCAGAGGCAGGTCAGTTTGGTGATATGTTTGGAGGTGCTAACGCTCTGTTTTCTGGATTGGCATTTGCTGGAGTTATCATTGCAATATTGTTACAGAGAAAAGAGTTGATTGTTCAACGAAGAGATTTGAGATTGACCAGAAGAGTGGTGACAATGGAAGTTGAACAATTGAAGGGTCAAAAAGATCTGCTTCAAAAACAAGAAGAGCAAATGGAAGGACAGAAAGCTGCACTTGAAAAGCAAAACTTTGAAACTACATTTTTTAATCTTTTAGAATCATTTTATAAAACAACAATGGGCATTGATGATTATTATCAAAAATTAATCACAACTGAGGCTCAAATTATCCCTCTCGATAAACGTGATATTGATCGATTAAATTATGCCGTGGATACGTTATTTGAAAATTATCCAGACGTAATCACTTTTTTGTACTCGGTAAGAACTATTTTAGCTTATATCGAAAACAACCGGTTTGAGCAGGAACGGTTGTATTACAATATTTTTAATTCATATCTACGCGGGGACGAGAGAACCCTTCTGGCAGCTTGCCTATTCCATAAAAAAGTTGATGCAGACCTTCTTGAAGCATTAAGAAGAAGTAACATCTTTGAAGAATTACCGCCAGTCTTCCGCAACTTTCAGGATTATCAGGCCGTCTGGACGAATCACTTCTACGAATCAAATGGATGATTTGAAATATTAAAACAATGTCAATCATGCTAGACTTGCGTTTCCTGATTCACGCGCTCGGAATTATCGTTGGAGGTGTTTATGAGCACAGGTCTGGAAATGTCATGCTTCGTGATTGGTCCAATTGGGGATAAACTCGCTGAATATGGTACAAGAGAAAAACAAATTTATGATTATTCGATTCAAGTTTTTGAGAAGATAATTATGCAAGCATGCAGTGTATTTAAACTCGATCCACTGCGAGCTGACATGATTTCAAAAGCCGGTGATATCAACGACCAAATATGTCATCATCTAAAAATAGCTGATGTTGTTATAGCGGATCTTACACACGGAAACCCTAATGTGATGTATGAGCTGGGGATGAGGCATACTTTAGGTAAACTGACGATTCAAATCGGTGAAAAAGAAAAATTGCCTTTTGATTTGACCACAATAAGAACAATTCAATTTATACGATCTGAATCAGGATTTATCGATGCAAGGGATGAGCTGATATCAATACTCAAAACGGGATTGTCAGGCGATTTTGATCCTGTCACTTCGACAAGGATCTGGTTGTCGGACTTAAAGGAAGAGGATTCTGGAGCTGGTCTGGATACTAAAGAAGACACTGATGACGATGCCGGTTTTTTGGAGAAATTGGCTGATGCAGAAGAGAATTTTGAAAATTTACCAATGCTAGTAGTCTCAATCACCAAGAAACTAGAAGAATTTACTGAAATCACTCGAATAGCTAAGGAAAAAACCGATCGGGTCAACCGATCGGGAGGGAAAGCAAGTGCAAAGCTTGCAATTGCGAACGAAGCCGCATATTTGCTTGAAACAACTCACTCTGATTACTCAGGATTAATCTCAGATCTGATTCGCTGTGTCAACTTGATCGAACCCGGGATAAACGAAATTTTGAATATGATTGAATCAGACCCGGAACAACTCCCAGAGGCAGTGGAGTTTTTAAAGAGTTTCATTCAAACTGGAGAGAGCTGTAAAGCTGTCAGTGATATGTTTATTGGATTTAATCAGAGTCTGGCTGCTGTAGGGAAATTGTCCCGAAAACTGAAAAGCGCAACATCTCAAATTCGACATTCAAATAATATTCTAAATGGTAATCTTGAAGTTTTCATTGAATTTCAGATCCGGATCAACAGGTTTCTCACCTGAGGATTGAACAATCAAAACCATCCTTCTTGACAGCCGCCAGATACCCACACACACACCCGGGAACCGCCACCGATACACCAGCCAACGCTAGCTCCCCCCTGGAGCCATCTCGAGCGCCGGCGCGATCACTCCCCTGACAAGAGCGGTTGAATCCGGATCCGGTGTGGCCGTGTTGAATTCCCCACCGGCATCGGCGATAATGAGCGCACCGGAGGGTAATGAAATGGCAGAGAAGAAGTATCGGTCGCCTGATGAAGTGTTTCATGAGGGGAGGTGTCTGAGGGAGATTTTGGAGGAACATCTTATTTGGCTTGAATCCAATTTCAGAAATGGAAGGAAAGCTGATCTCCAAGATGCTGATCTTGAAGGTCTAGATCTTCGAAGAATTAACTTAACAAAATGTAATCTCAGAGGAGCAAACCTATCTCATGCAAACCTTGATCATCTTCAGTTGAGTGGATCTAATCTCGAAAATATTGACATAGAAGGATCAAGACTCGTTGAAGCAATCCTTTTTAATGTCAACCTCTCAGGTGCTAATCTCAAGAATGCATTTCTGAACAATGCTTGGATGGAAGGATCCGTCTTAAACAGGACACAACTGATTAAGGCAGAACTTTCTGGTGCTGATTTGAGCTCAGCGAGTATTGTTAATGCTGTATTGGATTTAACTATCTTTCGAAAAACAATTCTCGACAAATCCGTCATCATAAACACGGACTTCTCAAATGCCATTTTTCAACATGGCTGTTCTTTGAAAGAAATCAGAATTGATGATTTCTCATTGGAAACAATATCGGAAGAGTATCGAATAAAATATGGATTTTCATGGACCGTGTTGGATGATGGAATGGGTCAAAAACCAATCCTCCGCGAAATAATCTTCAAACCCGAGCACAAAGAAGCCGGCATCTCCATCCTCAGCTACTTCAGCAATATCCTGAAGCAGAAGTATCCGGACGTGAAAGCGAAGGTCTCTATCACCCAGGATGATCTCAAAGTCACGATGGCGATTGAGACACCTGAGGGGGATCAGGTGTTGATAGAGAAGACACTGGACGAATATGGCCTTGTTGTGCTGGGTGAGATGGCGCCGGAGAAATTGATTGATGATCCCTGGGAGGTGGAGCGGTTGAGAAACAAACTTGACCTCGCAAATGTGGAGCTGCGATCTGAGATAAGACATCGAACAGCGCTGGAAAAACAATACGATGGAAGAATCGACCGTCTTGAGAAAACCGTTGATTCTCAGGATGATCAGATTAAGTTCCTTACCGCTGAGATCGCTCACGCTCTTCACAAAAATACGGAAATAGCTTCACGATCCGTCGATGCATTGTCACGATCGATAGATGCATTTGCAGGCCACCAATCCGACCTTATTACCTTCCTCAGGGAGCAGCAGCGAGATACTGCCATCCGGGAAGAGATCGACTTCCTGATGGAATCCCTTTTCCTTGAGGATCCGGATCCCGCCGAAATAGACAACGCAGAGAGAGCAGCACTCAGTATCCGGGAAAAGGCTTCAGGTGTTTTTGATCAGCTCATGTCGAAATTGATTCCGCTGCAGGGCGATATTTCCGGCAATATGCTTGCCTGGTACCTGCTGGAGCGGCTGCAGGACGGGATGTAATACCCGCCCAGGGAGGTGACTCAGCCCCCGCTTGATCTTCTATCAGATCTGCATATAATCGTACTTGAGGATTAAAGGGGGAGGCGGGTCACATGAAACATGATCATAATGCAACCAAAGCAAAGACATTTTTCTACATGATTCCAAATGCACAGCGAGTAGCTTTGAATACGATGGGTACAGTGTCTATATCGTTTATCGGGGTAAGTTGGATCCTAAAATCGAGTCAGATATTTTAAAATCGGCAGAGCTCTACAATTACAAAGTGACGCTGATACCTGAGTAAATCCGGAAAGACCGCCCAGGACCATCAAGAGCCGGACAGGTTCTAGGTGGAAGCCTGGGGAGGTACACCAGCTGCCGGATCCACATCACCACTTCTTGCCACGCGAGCAAGCCAGCTGTTAGAATAATTACACCTACCAAACCAACACGATTGGTATACCCCCGCCCGGCTAGTGACCGCTCTCCACGAGGTGGCTGGGCACTTTTAATGATGTCACGGAATAGTCACAATCAAGTCACACAGGGGAAGGCATTCTCTCTGAATTAGCTCCCGCGCGACCGCTGAATCTTTTATTGCGGAAAAATCCAAGGTTGAAACGTGGATATACTAGTAATGGAAATTTAAATGGGAGGTGGATGTGAAGAATACAACTAAAAAAGGATTAATTCTCACGATTGTGATCGGGCTAATTCTGCCTTTGATGATCTCAGCAGCGGAAGAATATCTTGGGAATATGGTGACGATGAAATTCCATGATTCCGGATGCCGGTATTTCGATTGCAAGGATTGCACGATGGTATTCCAATCCCGGGATGCAGCGGTCGATGCAGGATATGATCCGTGTGGCGTCTGCAATCCATGAAGGTGTTGAGCGTGGAGAAAACGCCTCGAATCACCACAACAAAAAGGGATTAACAGAAATGATCAATGCTGAACAAAATAACAAAGTAAAACTTATCATGGACTTACTTTCTCAAGTCACCAGTTTGAAAGTGGTCTCAAATTTCCTGAAGAAAAAGGAACTTCCGTATTCAGTTACGGGCTGGGATTTTCTATATCAAAAAAGAATACTGCCAGCCCTTTATTCGCTGGAGTAAACGACGATGAAGTGAGTATCTTGTAATCAAAATTATCGAAACAAGAGAATGGAGAAAGTATTTAGGAGATATATATGATACCGAAAGAGCACATATTTCTTGTTGGCCCACCAGCCGTGGGGAAGCTCACCATAGGGCGTCTCCTTTCTCAGTGGACGGGATTCCCCTTCTATGACAACTCTAGATCAATTGACACAGCGTCACTCCTATTTCCGTATGGCGCGGAAGAATTCCGTGAATACAGAGACGAAATGCGACTCTCTTTTTATTTACGTGCAAAATCATCTGGCATCGGAGGTCTCATTTCCAGTTGTTGCCTTGCACGGAACAGTTGGCCCTATTTAAATCACATTGAAGCGCATCTATCGGATAGCGGGTGGACCACAAAATATATTTTGTTAACGGCTGATGAAGCAATAATTCTGTCGAGAGTAGAGTCTCTAGATAGACAGAAAAAGGTAACCATTACTACTCAGGTTGAAATTGAGAACTGGTTTGTAAATAACTGGCCGCCAGTGATCCCCAAAGATAAGGATCTTTTTCAGGTGGATACGTCAAAAAAAACAGCACACCTTGCAGCCAAGCAGGTTATGGTTTTTCTGGATCGGCATCATGGATAAAAACGATCAAATTGACCTTCTGTTGCACTGGACACGCAACGTAAAACGAGCTCAGTTTGGTCACTATCGCATGTCCCACAGGTATAGGCGTCGTTATACGCTAATCGGAATTACCATTACGATAATTGCCGGTGCTGGCGGATCAGCATTTATGACCAATGTGCCAAACTACTTCCCACAGATTGCGAGTAAGCTAAATGTAGGTATCGGATTTTTGTTGTTCGTATCGGCTGTCTTAAGTGCAATCCAGACACTACTGCGCCTTGATGAACGAGCGCAAAAATATCTCTCCACCGCTACAAAATATAGCGCAGTGAAACGAAACTTGCTACAACTTCACGCGATGGCTCAAACAAAAGCTGTGAGTGAGAAACGAATTGACGAAATCAGAAAGACAATCGATAGCATCGCAATTGAAGCCCCGCAAATACCAGATAAAGTTTTAAAGAGAATTGAAAAAGGGATGCCTCCTACTCCCTTTAAGAATTATTATCAGAGCAAAGAAGAAGAAGAGTAACTGACGTATGAATCACATTCCGGCAGAGTTCGAACAGTTCAATCAGGCGCTAGAGATCCTAAATGAGATGAATCCCGCTGCGCTGGCCATTGTCGGAAGTTACGGTGATCCTAATAAGGAACCTGATCAACTATCCGATCTCGATCTTATATACGTTTTTGACACGAATGCGATCAGAATATATGTGGACCAGTTTGTAAGCAAACTTGAGACAATTGAAGGCTTGATTGCCAACTATCTTGGAGTCCATCTTCAATTTGGACACGTCATCAACATATTTTTCAGACATGACCCATTGCGCTGGGTTGATATTGGATTGATGGACCGACACTTCTCTGATGACTATTTGGTTGATCTACCTTTATCGATTCTTAAGGGAAGCATCCGGACGAGCGGAATCACTCAATATCCTGAGAATCAAATGCAATTCCTGGCTAGAAAGTTAAAAAAAGCGCAACTGCGCAATGATCTGTTATATGTTGCAAACTGTGCATGCAGGTACGTGGCCTGGTTGCATGTTGCAACTAAAATTGCAAAGCCATTAGATACACTTCCAGACAAATTCTTGCTAAAGAATAGCGATGATGCGGTTCGCTCTGGGATCGAAAACTTTTGTATAGAAAAGTATATGTCGACGAATTTGTCTCAGATCGTTGAGAGTGTTCTCGACGACATCGCCCAGCGTTTTCCAGAAGTTGAGGGTGTTCCGTAGGGGATCAATCCGGTGCATTAAACTACAAAAACAACCCGCGGAGCAGTTCCGTTCGCCGCTCATTCTTCTGCACAAAAACACTCAGCTGATGCGTCTATCTATACAAGAACTCGTACTAGATGCGCCAAGCCCGGCAATCTTCCCCTGCCACCCCACCCGTTACCTCCCAACACCGGCTGACCTGGCCCGCGTGGCACTCATGACGATTGATGAGATCCGGACAGGACGGCACGATGAGGACGTGACACGGGACGCTTGGTGCATCGCTCTCGCGCGTCGGGTGCTGTATCTGCGATCGGTGGATCCGGACGCCCGAGGCGATGACACAGCCGGGATTCTGGAGGACATGGAGCGGACGAAGAATTTCACGATGGGGTTTGTTGGTGGGCGGCTTGAGGGATTGGAGGGCGTATTTAAGGAAATGATATTGGAAACAATGCTTTACGGGCGTTGACGAACCTCCCCGTTTTGTTGGTTCACAATATTGGGCTAACTCCGGGCTACTTTGAAATCCGGTTTCGTTGCGTTTCGGTTTATTCAGGAATTTTCATTTACTTCCATGAACCGTAATAATTGCCAGCTTTTCCGTTTGGAAGATCGCAAAAAATGAAAAAACCTGTGGGCTTGAGCTTGAAGGGATTAAATCGCTCACCTTTTTTATTTGCAAACTGCATGGAGCCAACCTTATATGTAACACCTGCCCTGATTCGATCTTCATGCAACCTGTATTCTGAATTTATTTTCATTCGCACATTTACCCAATCAACATTATCATTATTCGTGATTATAAACTGATTGTTCATAAACCTTACCGCTGCGTTCAATTCAATGATTGAAGGCTCACGTGTCGGTCTTGGCTTTGATACCTGATTGGTCCGTTTTGGCGGTGCCTGACTTCGAGATTGAGATGTTATTTTTTTCCACATTAATCCTGTTGTGATGGCTCCTAAAAATAAGATAAGTGCCAAGACTATTAGAGCATTCGGAAATCCAGGTTTTATTTCCCAATCAAACTCTACTCCGCACTTCGGACACGAAGGTGCTTTGTTGCTGATTTCTGTTCCGCATCCAGGACATTGGATCGGTACCGGCGTATTCTTTACAGGTTTTTCAGGAGCTGGATCTGGCGTCTGAATGTGCTTTTCCGGACTTGGACCCGGTGCAATCGTGTTATTAGTTCGACATCCGCAATCAGGACAGAACGCTGGGGTTCCTTTATGCCATTTCTCACACATAGGACAGTATTTCATATTCTCAACTACCTCCTGTCGGATATCCGCTGGTGATTATACCAAACCAACAGGATCGCGTCTAAGAAGTTATGATTTTCAAAATGTGTGGTGAACACCGGTGTTCATGTGGGTAACCGAAAGGAGACCGTCTCAAAACCCTGCCCCTAATACCGAAAGCGTCATTCCGGACATGGGACGGTCTAACCATGGTAAATAGCAGCGTCATTCCGGACGGGAAGTCACTGCCAACACGTGAAGCGTGATCAACTTAGATCCGGAATCCCGGCTTCCCCATCACAAGGTCAACCAACACCATGTTGCCGGGATGACGAGACGACCATCAGGGTTTGCCGGGATGACGGTACAACCATCAGGGTTTGCTGCCGCCGGGATGACGAGACAACCATTGTAAATAGTCTTGACTTCCATGACTGATCTCACCCAATTTGCCAACAGAGTTCAATTTCGTCACAATAATATCCGGAGGTTCCGCCATGAAAACTTACGTCCTGATTTTTTGCGTTGCTGTTTGCCTGCCGGTGTTTTGTTCCGGTGCGGTGATTCATGTTCCCGGGGATCAAGCGACTATTCAGGAAGGGATTAATGCTGCGGTGGATGGGGATACGGTGCTGGTGGCTAATGGGATCTATCCAGGATTTGTAATGTCTGGATACTTTATTGGTGACAAATCTATATATCTATTTTCAGAGAATGGACCATCTTCATGTATAATCGATGGAAAATCTTCGGATGATGTTCATGGGTTTTTTTTTAGCAATGCTGGATACTCTGTCCTCAGAGGCTTTACAATTCGATATTTTGATTCTACCAGTCGAGATGGTGCCGGAATACATTGCAGAAATTCATCAATAGTAATTGAAAATTGCATTATCACCCATAACGAAACCATAAGTGGTCGAGGTGGTGGAGTGTATTTTTCGGAGGTTAGTTATCCGGTCATCAACAACTGCACGATCACGGAAAATTCTGCATCTTTCGGTGGTGGGATATATATGCATGATGATTCTCTAATAATTCTATCATGCACCACGATTGCTGGGAACATTGGAACCACTAATGGAGGAGGTATTTTTATTGATGATGTGCCAGGAAATGGTGGTACTCTTGCATTGACGAATTGTATCTTATGGGGTGACAGTGCCAACGGATCTAGCAATGAGTTTTCTGGAGTAACTGACATCGTTATAGTCTATTATTCTGATATTCAAGGTGGATGGACAGGCACTGGGAATATTGACAGTAATCCACTGTTTGTAACCGGTCCCTGTGGTGAATACTACCTGAGCCAGACGATTGCAGGACAGGGTTCGGATAGTCCATGTCAAAACGCTGGCAACAATTTAGCTGCAAATGTTTTTTTCGGAACTTCTTCTGACAAAATTTACATGTCTGAACTGACGACTCGCACAGATCTAGGAATTGATAATGGAATTGTGGATATTGGTTATCACTACTTACCCTTTACGCCAGTCCCTATACCAACCCAGACTCCAATCCCTGCTGTCAGTTGCGAAATAGTTATGCCTTCCGATGAATATTACCTCGGTGACTGGTTCGAATGCAAAGTAGCAATCATCAACCCCAGCTCAAATAAAACCTACGTGGATTTTCCGACCTTTGTTGTTCTCGACGTGTACGGCCTCTATTTCTTCGCCCCCAGTTTCAATAGCGATCTAGATTATTATGAAAATGATATTCCGCCGGGAAACACTGAAATTCAGGTGATACCCGGCTTTTACTGGCCCTGGGGTGCGGGATCAGGTTCAGCCACCTGGATTGCCGGCGTCGTCACGCCGGATTTTTCCCAACTGTTTGGGGCTTATGATACTTTCGAGTTTAATTGGAGTGAATAACGATATGAAAAGAGTTCTGATTTCGTGGATATTCATCGCATTCCTTATTTTGATCCCATTCAAAATGCACGCTGCCGGTGAAATCTATCTACTCAAAATGACCAACGATCACGAAATCCAACTTGCCGGTTACCGGGTGGATCTGTTTGAAAAGCGTGTGCATTGTGTGAGTGTTTCTACCCATCTCATGTTTACGCTGCCACTTGAATTTGTGCGGGAAATTACGACAAATAAACCGGATTCCGGGATCAAACCGGATATTCCCGGCCCAGAACAGATCGCTCAACCCGCGCAGGTTGTTCTCCTATACAGGAATAATAATACTTACCGGGAGAAGATGGATGTTGATGATGGGGGTGTTTATGTAGGATTCGCTCGAGCATCCTCCTCTTCAGACAATTCGGATCTCATCTGGGTTGATTCTTATATGCGAGGTGGTTCAAAAGTATCCGGACATTGGAAAACCAAACCAGACAGTACCCGAAAAAATAATTTGAGCCACCCAGGGAGTACTCGAGTTGCACCTGCACCGCCGCTCGGTGCCAAGAAGTAAATATTGATTGAGCAAACCGCTCAACCGGATTGTTTGCCTCCGCATTATCTCAAGCCCGGCAGGAAACGGGATGCGGTCTAAGCATCGTAGGTGGTCTCGTCATTCCGGACGGAAAATCACTGCCAACACGTGAAGCGTGAACCAATTGAGATCCGGAATCTCATTTGTCGGCAACCTTCATGTTTTACAACATGTGAAGGGGACATTATGAGATCCCGGCTTCCCCATCACAAGGTCAACCAACACTATGTTGCCGGGATGACGAGACGACCATCAAGGTTTGCCGGGATGACGAGACAACCATCATGGCTTTGAGTCCGGAAGTGATGCGGTCTAACCATGGTAAATAGCAGCGTCATTCCGGACGGGAAGTCACTGCCAACACGTGAAGCGTGATCAACTTAGATCCGGAATCTCATTTGTCGGCAACCTTCATGTTTAACAGCATGTGAAGGGGACATTTTGAGATCCCGGCTTCCCCATCACAAGGTC
>SWBY01009080.1_pt2 | contig 17358 bp, 19 predicted proteins | sample 4693071 | NCBI WGS metagenome assembly SWBY01 (sample SAMN10267273, study PRJNA491770) | bioreactor metagenome | isolation source: DHS bioreactor inoculated with marine methane seep sediment | place: Japan: Omine Ridge, Nankai Trough | collected 2006-05-06 | reverse complement strand
TATCTTTTTGAATGGCTGACCTACTACCCGGAAAACCGGCGAATGGAAATGCTGCAATACTGCAAGATGCTGCTAAAACCCGGAGGGCTTTTGGTTACGGCAGCAGCAAAGAACAGCCATGATCCAAAATTACGGCCTGCAGTTATTCAAAACCTTCTGCAAAGAGCCGGGTTTTATAAGGTTTGTAGCTATAGACTCACTGCTTCCTTACGACTATTAACGGCAGGGCGGATTAATAAGAATTTGTGAGTCGTCAGAGTGCAGGATGTGATACACGTAAACTAACGAGGAAAGAGTGAAGACAGTAGCTTTAGTAACGGGTGGGAATAAAGGGGTTGGTCTAGCGGTAATCGAAGCCGTGAATTGAAGCATTGAGATTATCCCCGAAAATCTCCGGAACTGCTCAGGGCCGGTTGATAGAAGATATCTTGACTTGCGTCTTAGTCGATATAGAGGAGAGATATATACTTTTAAAATCAAAGAACTAAGTGATCTAATCTGCTTTTTAAGCTTCTGCAATTATGTTCAAATATTATTAATGAAGAAAATATCGACCAAGGCGGCCCATAATTTTACAGGGCATCTCGAAGATAGTTATTAACATTCCTCGTTGGACACCTTTTTTGGTACCACCCAGCTTAAAGTCAGAATGAAACTTATTTCCACATGAAGGACAAACCATAAGCATTCCACCAATGTTCTTTGGGAATCGTAATTTCTGCTCACATTTTGGACATTTCTTTTCAGTATACTCAGGCATGGTTTAGCTGTAACTCTCTAGATAGAAGATATGTTGACCTGGGTCTCTGTCGATACAGGGGAGTATGTTTACTTTTGAAATCGGTCATTCAAACTGGCGAGCATAGTAGTAGTCTTCAGTCCTGGAACTACCAAGAAATTCAGACATTCGATGTGGCAATATTAACACATTCAACCACCTGTTTGGTTTTCTTAAATGGCGTTTTTCGGAAAGCGTTAAGCTGGGTCAAAACACTTAAGTTTCCCAGCCCATAAGCTTTTGCTATTCGTTCTGAATTCATATTTCTTCTACAGATTTGGGTTTCTCAACAATCCCTTATTTTATCGATCTATACTATATAGGGCTCAAGGCAATAAACCTTCAAGCTTAACGCTTTCGTTTTTCGCAGGTGAAAAGGGCTCTCTAAGAGCTGAAATGGCCTGCTTTTCAGGGTGTTTTTACGACAGTACAGGGCGATATCTTGGTCCGACCCCGTGTTGATGAATCCGTGTTGATGGACCCCGTGTTGGGATGACCGACCCCGTGTTGGGATGACCCCGTGTTGGGATACCGTGTTGGCGAACCCCGTGTTGGCGACCCTGGGGTCTTACAACACCATACTTTGCAACTTCACTCAAGACATCTTCAAATTTACTTGCGGGTGCATTATCTGCATCTATGAATAGTGCGATTTTCTGTTTTGATTCATTCATTTTAAGTTGTACCTTTTTATGCATTATGGAAAATTACTGCCTCCGATAGACCTCAAACCTTTCTCTCTCAAGACTGATTAGAGAATATTTGTGGCAAAAAAAAATTCATGCGCGAGCTGGGTATTGATCCCAGAGTTTACCTTGCAATAACCGACCGGCCTTTTTCTTGTTTTTGCCACCCCATTGTTTGAAAAAAAACGGTATTTTATTTGCAATACAATTATCCCTTATAGCCAATACCCAGCACTCTTTTATTGCTCGAGCTTGAAAGCCAGACTCACCACCAGTTATTACCCAATCAATACCTTCAAGGTCTAGTCCATCAACTGGCCCGATCATTGGCTCAATTGATAAAAATTTTGTTGAAGCGGGTGTCTTTCTTAGGTTATCAGCTCTGTAATTATATTTTCCAGACTCAATAGTAACACCAAGCCATATATTCTTGGGCCATGGAAGATCCTTGGACACTTCCTGCATTCTTGATGAGCGTTTTGTCAAGACTTGAAAGACATGCTGGTCAGCCCTAGCCATCGTTTCAAAGACCTTCTGTATATAATCAAGAGGAACATCTTCATGGAACATATCACCCATTGAATTTACAAATACCATGCGGGGCTTTTTCCATTTCAATGGTTTTTCAAGTAAGTCTGGATGTAACGTTACTCGAAACCCATTTCTGTAGCGATGATTGCCCATGGCTTTAAGCCTGCGAGCCATCGTGACTGCGTAACAATTATGACAACCATCACTTATTGGAGTGCATCCTGTCATAGGATTCCAGGTTACATCAGTCCACTCGATCTTCGTTCTGTTCATGATATATCCAGCCCAATTTCAACTCTACGACCATCTTCTTTAAAGGCGTTATCGTGGGTCAAATAATAACTCCTGGCCGGTTTTCCGTCTAACGATGTTATACTTACTGGAAGCTTTTCTTTATTTTTTAAAAAGTCTAGTGCCTCTTTAGTATGTCTTGAAAGGTAGCCGTTATCTAACCCGAAAAGATATAATTCTCTATTAGTTACTGGGCCATTTTCATATAAGTAGTTTTTTAGAATTTTTGGATATTGTGAAAATCCTATCCCGGTAGCCAAGGAGAACATGTCCATCTGTTTACCTAATGTAAAACCTTTTCCATGGGCTTCATCAAGTTGCCATTTTGCTTCCAACATTTTTTCATAACCAAGGGGATGTCTCGTGAAAAAAAACAAACAATAAGTATTGGATTGGTTCCTTTGGATGGTAAAAGTGTCTATATAGAATTCATCTGGGTGTAAATATTTTTTGAATTGCTGTTTTATGTCATCAATAAAGCTATCAACTGAGGTGGTTGGTCTTGGTTTTCCACCATAAAGATCAAGTAAAAAATCGTAAAGATGTTCTGATCCTGGGAAGGGCCTATTAAATGATGCTTCGCCGAAACGATACATCTGCGTTGCAGGCAAGAATAGTAGAAGCTCAGCATCATAATTGTTCAGTATTGGTTTTAAAATGTTTGGTTTAACTTCCTTATAGCCATAAGGATCTATAAAAAATAAAGACTTTGTTTTTTCGGAGTCTTCAGCATGTTTTAGTGCTATTGGAAGAATTTTTATAAAATCTTGATCATAGCATTTGAAATATATATTAGGGTGACATTCTATTTCATTACAGAATCTCTTAACCCGATCAGATTTTTTTACTCCCTTCTCAATTTTTGAGATCTCATTATCATTAAAGAAAAATCTTATATATGGCTTAAATCTTGAATTTCCAATCAGTTGACTGTTAGCTTTTTTTATTCCAACGATTGGACTTCCCTCATGTCCGTCAGAATATATACCCTCGCCACAGAATAAATCATAAATATTAATTGAATTGACATATGCCGTGTTACATAGGACAGCAAGGTACTTTTCAAGATATCTAGAGTAAAGTTCCACTTTTGCAAGAGAATGATCCTTCATTACTGTTTTGACATCGTTTTTTTGTATCATGCAAAAGATCCTCCTGTTGAGGCTAGTTGCAAAAAAGTAGCTTAATTTCTTGAGAGGTCGAATTGAGCTAGGTTTATTTACAAAAATACTGGCCTCAAGTTTTGAAATAGCACATTTTCCGTATTTCTCCGAGCCAAAATATTCCCTAACATTCTGGACTGATAGGGGAGAGTACCCAACATAGCTACTTAAGTTATATTAAAGATGTTTAATTTCAAAATCTCCGAACTTTTCCTTAAAATATTCTGCTACCAAGCGACGATGACATTGCTCTGGAGTAGGCTCGCTACACAGCAAGCAAGAATTATTTAGATCTTCTGCTGTAATTAAATCTTCTATTTTTCGATCTTTAATAAGCTGGCTGAAACGTCGTACATACTCGGCCCAATCAATTTGCTTTTTTTTGTATGCATCCAATATCTCTTTTGTCGGGGCGAAATTTGGAATATGACGATATTCACAATTGCATAACTCTTTCAAAAAAAAGGTTAAGTCGTCACGTTTAGAGAAACCTGCAAGTTGTGAAACATTATTAAGCCGAATGTCAATAAGCATTAGCACACCGGCTTTTCGTAATTTAAAAAAAAAGGTCTGGGCATTTTTCTTAGTAAAACCAATTGTATATAGTTGTGTTTTAGACATCTTTATTTTTCCAAATTTTCACTTGATGGTTCAGCGGTTTCATAGGCTATTTTCTCTTCTTGTCGCGCGTATGCATCAATCAATCTTTGTTCATCGCTACGAAACATTTCTGGATGATTCAAATTAAATAGCTTCAAGAGTCTTTGCTCACTATATTTATGGCTCTCAACTCTACTATTACTTAAGATATGCTTGATTTTTACACCTGCAAACTGCAAATTACGACAAACGAGAATGGTACGATGGCAGGTAATGGGGTCTTTTTCTGCACACATAAGAACTATGGTGTACTTCTCTGTTCCTTTTTTTATTCTTTCAATCCCGTTTTTAAATTTTGGGTTTTGGGCCACAAGATCGTAGTTAACTTTTCCATCGATGTAACATTTCGGATCATCAACTCTCGCCCCACATTCTTCACCCAAAAAAACATATGCGATACTGTTTTTGTATAGTTCTTTCTTAAGACTTTCACGATTGAATTCTGGTTTAAATTGGCTATATGGCAGAGACCTTACATCGGCAACAGCTGTGATTTTATGTTTCTTGAGGGTATTAAGAAACACCTCTAGCGTAAAAGAAGAATAGCCGATTGTGAAAATTTCCATATTCATCCTTGAAACACTAGGAGTAGCACCTGATTTCTTCATTGTATTCAGGGAATGTGTAAATCCCATTTACTTGCAACCAAAAGCCATTTCTGCCATCATTAGTCTGATGAATGCGCCCAAGGCCTAACCTTATGTAGAGTTCTTCTTGGGAATGAACAAAAGCATTCAGTTCATCAATTTTATCTTCTACTGCATGTCGCTTAGCATATTCAAAAAAGCCTAAATCTGTGATAGATAAATAGCGAAAAGTTTTTCCAGCTTGATCAGTGAATATCACTCTTAACTTCCCTGGGTTGTAGCCGTCTTCTACAATATTTAACTGATTTGGGTTCAAAGGTAATGTTATTATCGATTTGTTCGGTGGACTATCAGGGGGGATATGTTTTTGGTTAAGTGTGAGTGTGACCCCAAAACCTTCTTCGACTGATTCAAAACATGTATTTTTAAGTATGTTTTTAAATTGTTCCGAGCCACACGGGCCAAGAAATTTCATATTAGCTCTATCTTTATCTTCAGTGTGCGGAATGGTACAAGCACGAGGTGTAAAGTTTCCCTCAATAATTGCACCAGGCAATATATTGAGCTTCTGGCAAGATGCTTTTTGAATATATGGCATAGGCCTGATGCATTCGTTTGTTTCTGGATTAATACCAGCAATACAAACAATATCTTGCCTGGCGAACCTTGTCAGATCAGTAATGATAATTTTCATTTTGTGCTCCTAGCCGAACCATGCGTAGGGATCCGCAGAGATGCAGAGTTTTACGTCTTTATGGAAGCATAAGCCAACAGTAGCCTTGCCGATTTTCTTTTTTCAGTTATCCATTTCATCAATAATCTGAGATTCATCTTTCCACCACAGCATTGAAAGCACCTTTTTTTTAGATATTTTCACAGATTGCTCATACAATAGATATTCCTCAGCATTTCTTCGGTCAATCCATGTATCTGCTGAAACTTCTGTTGGCTTACAAGTTCTTTCATTTTTCCCATATAAAATTTTGAAAGCCTCACTATAACTGTCCAATTCCCGATGAGGGAAAAAGTAGTCCGGGACATCTGGTCCTGAAACAAACCACTCTCTTTTGTTATGGCTAAAACATACAAGCATAGCAGGTAGAATACCCGATTGAACTAATCGTATTGATGTTGCAGTTAGACTTGTTTGAAATGTCGAAGCTAATTCCCTTGTCGCATCAAAAGTCATGTTATAATTTTTAGCTAAAGGATAAAAAAGATATGTGGGCATTAAAAGATTTGCTGCATAAACATTAGCTCTTACCTCAGGACTAGTTATAGCTAAAGTAGACCATTGAGAACCAATATCTTTTTGAGAACACCGCTTGGATACTGAGCCTTTACCACGATCAAACATCCAGTGGCCAAGTTCATGTCCAATAGAAAACCTTTGCCTTTCATAGCGTGATGTAGAATCAATGGTAACTACAGCTTTGTCTGAAACACCTATAATACTTGCTTCACAACCTTTCAAAATTCGATATTTAATTTTTACACCACAATAATGGGCAATAGCTTCAATATCGATATCCGAGGGATCAGTAATCCCTAATTCTTGAAGAAGTAATTCCGCATTTTTATAGGTCTTTTGATTATTCATCTTTTATCAGGCCAAGATCATATAAATCTTCAGCGAAATGAATTAAGTCTTTTTTAGAAAGATTCTCTTTATTCCTAAAAGCAACAATTAATCCATTAGGTAGAGATTCCCCATCAGGTAAAACATTATCAAGCATAGATTTAATTTTATCTATAGACCAATCAGCAATTTTCTTATGAAAAGAACTATTGGTGGATTGTTTTTTTAATGCTTCTTGAGCAGGAATGAGCCTTCTTTTTTTTCTACTCCTCATGATTAAATCAGAGATCTTAAAACGCATTACTTCAGCTCGCTCTTGAGGACTATCATGATAATCATGAGCATCTTTTAGAATATCATCATCAGATGCGTTCAAAATATCCTCCGATAAATCATCTGCAAGATTATTGAAAAGATTTTCGTTTTTATTTAATTTCACCATGTTCGCCATCCTTTAGGGAATTTTTTTGATAACTTTCTACGCATACTCCTTAAAGCACTTGCGTAATCTGTTTTAGAAATCCCAAATTGCTCTTGTATTTCTAGTGGTGGCAATCCTTCCTCTCTACCAAGTAATATTGCTTCAATAACATCATGACCATCAAACAAAGTCCAGATCTCATCATATCTTTTTTGAACTAAATCGTTATGCTCAGAGAAGATAATGACTTGTTCAGGATCATTTATTTCTTTGTTGTCACTTTCTACTTGAAGCTTGAAGAACAGCTTTTTTTGTTTCTCCCAATATCCATTAGCCTTACTTCTCAGAGCATTCCTCAGAAAAATCAAGAAATTAACGTCTAAAGGCCATCTGCGCTTACCCTCTAAAATACTAGTTAAAGTCTCTTTTAATAATTTTTCAGGACTTATTATTGAGTTCTCTGCAATAAATGATCTCGATAATTCATCAAGGCGCAACAAATCAACCGTGGCGAGTCCTTGTAAGGCGATCTCAACTTGTTCTATGGATGCGTAACTATCGTCAGACCTTTTTTTCAAAATTTATCCCCTCCTATTTATCAGGCTGACATAATTTGTATGTTCAGACAAAAAAAATAAAAAAATGTCTGTGAGATCATCTAAAAACAGCCTTAAAGGATAGAAGGCTAATTTAGGCCAAAAATTACTATAAAGGAGACAGTAATGAAAAAACATGATGATGATTTAATAGTCGATGTTGAGGAATATGCCAAGAGTGGGGAAAAAAAACCTAAATGCAACAAGTTCCGTATAAAAATCGATAAAGAAAAATTTGTTGTAAATGTTCCTGAAATGACAGGATGGCAATTACTCGAACTTGCAGGTAAAAAACCAATAGAGCAATATTCAATTTTTCAAAGATTCAAAGGAGGAGCAACTGAAAAAGTTGAATATTCAGAAACTACCAACTTCCAAGCTCCTGGTATCGAAAGATTCATGACTCTACCTTTGGACCAGACTGAAGGTGGAAATTTATGAGACGCGAATTTCAATTATTGAGCGATGATCTGAATTTTTTAGAATCACGGCAGGAACCATGGGAAACAGTTGTTGATGGAGCCATTAAAAGAGTGATCCTTTGTAACCATCGTGTCCCTCCAGGGTATAACTTATCAAATGTAGATTTGTATATACGAATTGACGCTACATATCCTGATACTCAAATAGATATGGTTTATTTTTATCCACATCTGGTTCGTTCTGATGGGAAACCAATCAAAGCGACTATCAATGATAGTTTTGATGGAAAAACATGGCAAAGATGGTCAAGGCACAGAACATCAGCAAACCCTTGGAGGCCAGAGATTGACAACCTTTCAACTCATATTTCATTAGTTGGGGAGTGGCTTCATTTGGAGTTAAAAAAGACATGAACACAAACAATCCCCCTGAATATATAGCTTGCCTTACAGCTACACAAAAACAAATCTTAAAGAATCATCTTTTTCCTGGCGATGGTTTGGAAGCGGGTGCCATCCTTTTATGCGGTCAAAGGAATGGAGGCGAGAGACGAAAGTTAATCGTCAGAGAAATTCACCCTATTCCTTACGATCAATGTTCAATCCGTTCTCCTGTTCAATTAAAATGGTCAACAGAACTCTTACTACCTTTAATTAAGAAAGCAATACAGAGTAATTTGGCAATTGTAAAAACTCATAGCCATCCAAATGAATTTTTTAATTTTTCAGAAATTGATGATTTTGCAGATAGAGATCTCTTCCCATCTTTGCATGGTTGGACAGATAACAATGCTACTCACTCAAGTATGGTTATGTTGCAGGATGGAAGCTTTATAGGTCGTATGGTTGATTCATCTGGCCAGTTTTACCCAATGAAATCGATTCATATTATTGGTGATAACTTAGAGTTTCAGTTTAAAACTAATATTGATTCAATTCCTGAATTTGGGAAAAGAACATTCCAGACGTTCGGAGAGAAGACCTATAACGTTCTCAAACAGCTGAAAATAGCAGTAGTTGGTTGCTCTGGCACTGGCAGCATAGTAATTGAACAACTCGTCAGAAACAATGTTGGAGAATTAGTATTGGTTGACCCTGATGTCCTTGAAGAAAAGAACTTGAACCGCATTCTAAATGCAACATTAAGAAATGCAAAAGATAAAACTCCTAAAGTCCAACTTTTTGCCAGTGTTATTGATAACATCGGATTAGGAACCAAAGTTAAGGCCATCCGACAAAACTTATCTCATATTAACACAATCCTTGAAGTTGCGGATTGTGATGTTGTTTTTGGCTGTATGGACACTGTTGAGGGGCGTCACATTCTCAATCGCATCTCTACTTTTTACACCATCCCTTATTTTGACTTAGGAGTAAAGCTTTTAGCAGATGGCACCGGTAATGTGGATGAAGTCTGCGGGACAGTTCATTATATTTGTCCTGGCAAGTCAAGTCTACTCAGCAGAAAACTTTATACTCTCGAACAATTACGCGCTGAAACAACCTATAGGTTAGACCCCGAAAATTACGAGGAACTGCTAAAAGAAGGATATATACAAGGGGTGAATGAAGAAAAACCAGCCGTAATCTCTGTCAATATGACTGTAGCAGCCATGGCAATTAATGAATTTTTAGCGAGGATACACTGTTTTAGAGCTCAACCCAATAGCGAATATGCAATAAATAGATTTAGCCTCGTCAACGGCTTACAGATTAATGAAAAAGAAGGAAGACCTTGTAAAATTTTAAGCAAACATCTTGGGAAGGGAGATGTAATGCCTCTTTTGGATTTACCTTATCTTAGCGAAGAGGCCGTGTAGAGATGAATTTGATAATTACTTTTTGGAATAAATTAAAAAATTGGCTCGGAATAGGAAAAGAACCGAGCTACCAGGTAAAAACACGAGATGACATACCTGATTCAGTGAAAAATAATACATTATATTTAATAGGTGAAGAACCTCATATCTGGTGTGGTGTGATGATTTGTCCTTGTGGTTGTGGTGAAAAAATTCACCTTAGTCTTTTACCTACAGGGTCTCCAAAATGGAATTACCACAAACATCAGGACGGTACTTTTTCTATTCAACCTTCAATTTGGAGAACAAAAGGATGCTGTAGCCACTTTTTTTTGAAACAAAATCGTATTATCTGGTGCAACCATTCCGTTCAGCAGTAAAAATAAACTTCTCCCCAAAGGTTATCAGGTCTTGCATTATCATTTTATTGAATTGAGCAGAAGTCAACATATAATGTCTATATGTTGGCGTCCAGGCAGTACTGCATATCTACTTGCCTGTAAGGGAGTTGGCAAACTTTTTGAGTTTGCCGGGCTTGACACCAAGAAGAGATCCGGCATCCCGCAGTGGTAGCCTTCCCTCAAATGCTGCAGCTACAACAACTCGGGAAAATAATCGTCCATTTCTGGATTTCTGGGTGAGATAGAAACTGGGACCGCCTTTGGACTGAGATTGTTTTACTTTTTTGCTTCTATCCTGCTGTAAAACCGTAATATAAAATTCCTGGAACTCATTATGATCCAAAAAATTCAGATCATACGCGCGTCTGGCAATAACCAGTTGGCTGACACGATATGTTTTGGAGAGCTGGTCAAGGTTGTCTTGAGTAGAGAGATTGTTGTTCCAGTCAGACAGGAATTGCGCCTCCGGCACCAGCAACTCTGCTGCTGTCTTGTTACAAAAGGCCTCAATTTTTTGATTCTGGTTTTTATTCTTTTTCCTATCCAACATGGGGTTGGAAATACCACTTTTGCCAAGCCACAAATGGACCAGTTCGTGGGCAATGGTAAAGATCTGGGCAGACTTGGCATCTCCGGAATTGACAAAGATAAGTGGAGCGATGGGGTCACTGATGGCAAAGCCACGGAATTCGTCAACAGACAGGTGGCGGTGAGTATTATTGCCGACAATGGAGTTACGCATGACAAGAATACCTGTGGACTCTGCCTGCTCTATAAATTTACCAATAAATTGCTCCCAGCTTCCGCTGGAGGCACGTAACTCGTTATCAACAGACAGTTTTTGACGTATATCGTTTGCAACCTCTCTGAAATTATTAGTTATGGAAAATTTGCCAACAAAAGATAGTGGCTTTGCACCTTCCTGAATTTGATATTCCTTGAACCATTCCTGCTTTCGTAAGATATCGTGGTAAAGATCAATAAATTCAAGATTTAAAGCAGGCACTGTATGTCCGCCAACGGTTCGTAAATCTGGTATGTCAAGTTTTTCAACGGGGGGAGACGGCAGGAAAAGATAGCCGAAGGGAACATGAAAAGCCTTGGCAAGATTCTGTGCCTGTCGAAAGGTTGGGTGGTTTTCCCCTTCTTCCCATGCAAGTAACCGATCCAGACGCACCTTTATCTTCTGTGCGGCACCATCAGGTGTGAATTGCGCTCGTTCTCTGGCCCATCTGAGCACGTTCGGTGTAATTAAGGCTTGAGGCATGACGATTTTTGCTTTTACATATACATTACTGAGGCCACAATAGCCTCCCTGAATCATATTACTCTATTTTAAAAGTCATTGGTATTATTTAGATGTAGATTCACCAGCAGCTCAACTCAACGATTGGTACCTCCCAGCTGTCACTTTGACATCTCGTCTGAAATTCCTTATCTTTGATGTCCTCCCGGTGGCGTTGAACCAGGGCAATAACCTTTATTTCTTTAATCGTATTGATACGATTCTGCTATGTTGCCTGGGCCTTTTTCGAAAGACGGGCCATCGGAATCCCCGCATGATTTAGAAGGTAGAGAAAATTGTTTAGTGAGATGTGTCTTGGTTTGATTTGGGAGCCACTTCACGTCGGTCAAATAAACTCAGAAAATTGTGTTGTTGAATAAATACTTTTTACCGATATTAAGAAATGTGACGTTTTCCTGCCTGGAAATATTCTTTAAGCGCTGTTCCGGTTCTCCGAGTGGTTCGTCGCTTAGATCAAAGGTCCCGTAATGCATGGGGATGAACATTCTGGCCTTTAAATCTTTGAAAGCTTGCATGGCCTCTTCCGGGTTTATGTGGCTGGATTTCATAAACCACCTTGGCGCGTAGGCGGCTATGGGCAGGATTGCCGTGTCTATTCCGCCAAACAATTCTCCGATGTCTTTAAAATGGTTGGAATAACCGCTGTCACCGCCGAAATAGATACTGGTCGTTTTGGTTTTGATGAGAAAGCTGCCCCACAGGATTTCATTGTAATCGTGGCTGTTTCTCCTGTGCCAATGGTGTGCGGGTAGAAAGATGATTTGAAAATCTTCTGCTAAATCATATTGTTGATACCATCCTGCCTCACGACATTTTATGGTCGGGTTCATATTATTGATTAGCTTGGTCATATTCAGCGGAATAAGGGCGGTTGCGCTGTCAAAATGTTCCAGAGTGTCGGAATCAAGATGATCATAATGGCCGTGGCTTATGAGAAGATAATCCGGTTTTATGGCTTCAATGGGAATCGGCAGCATTGTTTGTCTCTTCACAAACGGCGGCGATGTTAAGCATGGATCGGTAATGATTTTTTTACCGTTGATTTGAATCAACCAGGAGGCATGGCCCAGCCACAGGATATAATCATTTTCATCTTGTAATGCTTTCTGAGCCAGGGTTACAGGCAACGAGTAGTTTTCCTCAACCTTGACCTTCTTATGCACGTTTTTCGAAAAACGCCATTTTAGAACCCGCAACAGCGAGCTACCACCGGATTGCCCGTAAAGATTCTGAAAAACACCGTCTATGATTTCATTACCTTTGAATCCGCTTTTAACGCTCGGCAGGCCGGGGTTATCTATGTATTTAATTTTAGCGACACGCCCGCTTTTCGCAAATATTGTCATGGTTAACAGGTTTGACAGGAATAATTTTATGGCATCTCTTCGATTTATCATTTCCTTGTTATTATTTTGCCCAACAATACAAAACCCAGGACAATAAGAGTCCCTCCACCAGCGAATGCGGAACCGGTTTTTAAGGCGGAAAAAACTGTGGTTACCAGTGCTGTTGTTCCGGAAAAATTAGGATGAGATAGAATCATAGCAGCCATGCCAAAATTTTCACCGTAATCAAAAAGCGCGCTGGCAAAGGGAAGCAAAATAAGCCACTGATATCTCATCTCCAGGAAGTTTAATTTTTTCAATAGGTAGGCGGCGATCAAACCATAGGAGAAGGCGTACATCAGGGGAAAGATCAAATCAAGAGTGAAAAAATAATGCAGATAATATTGCAACCCGGCCTCGGTGGTTGAGTTAAAGAGTTTTCTAACATACTCGATCCCATAAAATGGTGATAAGTCCAACACCTCCATTCCATTTGAAAACTCCTTGAATTTTGGCGATTATGCTTAGAATTCTATCGTACATGATCAAAGCGAAATTGGAGATATCTTCTGATTATTCAATTTCGTTTGGAATCTTACCAAATCATAACAACAAAAAAAGCAGACTGAGACACAGAACTATATAAGACAGCCCTGCCACCTTCCATCTTCCCATAATTTTTTCTGCCCTACGCAGGGGCGGGACGAGCCTGCTCAGGAAGATAACGAGTCTATCTTGTTGTGACTTTCGGTATTCTTTTTCCTGCAACAAGCTCGTTACAGTGCAGACGATCAGATCAAAACCGGTTTTTTTCTTTTGATCATCCGTTGGCACCTTTGTTGTGAATGAGATTCGGCGCCAGACAAGGAACATGAGACAACCGCCTGCAACCGGCCACAGCCCTTGCAGAAGTTTTATTCCCGTCACGGAATGGCTCGCAAATTTGCTGGCCGCAGGCCACAGCCAGAGGGGTATTGCTACGGCAATGCAACTGAGAGCGAAAATTATTCGACTTGCAGTCCTGCCCGGCTTATCGCTCCCTCTGCTGCGCCTGATCACAGCCATGAAGTGGAGCATGAGTATGGTTGTAGCCATTGCTGTTACGGGTAGAAAAAATGTGCTCAGGCCGGACCAGGGCTCACCAAGGTTTAGTGCGAGTTCCTTAAACGCGGTTTTGGCAATTGCGCCGCTGCTAAAGGGCAGCCCTGCCAGAGCCAGGGCTGGGAGCAGGATGGCGGCCAATTGCAGGTGCGACAAAATCCTCCCTTGACGTTCAGCAAGATCATAGCCAAAGAACAGGCTGCTCTTTGCCAGGGAATGATGCACGACATAAAGGATAAGTACAGGTGCGGCATGGAGTCCCGCATCCTGATCAATAAGGCCCATTCCAAAAATAACGGTTATCAGCCCCAGCTGACTGATACTTGATCCACCAAGCACAGCCCCTGCCTGTTTTTTGCTCAGGCCAACAATAACCCCATACACGGCAGCAAGAGCACCCATAACAATAAACAGTATTGCCCCCTGAGGACAGGATATCTGACCCAGGGGCAGAAAACGCAACCAACCCAGGATACCCGCGTTGACCATGGATCCGGCAAGGGCTGCAGCGGCAGGGATGGGTGTAGTCTGATAAGCAGGCATCATCCAGCCGTGGAGAGGCAGGGCACCGATCTTAACCCCAAAACCAACAAAAAGCAGACCAAGGGTCAGGGGATGATAAGAGACTCCTGCAATATCCTCCAGAGCCAGACTTCCACTGCTGTGTACCAGAATGATCAGCACAGTGAACAGCGCCACTTCGCCAATCATTACCAGAAAGAGATAGAGACGCCCGGCACTTATGGCATCCTCATTTCCCTTGTGAACCACCAGGCCATAGGCAGCAAAACTCATCATGGCAAAAAAGAGATAGTAGCCGAGCATGCCCTGGGCAAGGATGAGGCCGAAGTTTCCCGCCATAGCAGTTAAAAAAAACATATAAAAACGCGCCTGCTTGTGGTCATCTTTTAACAGACGGCGGCTACTGAAGCCGGCCAGCAACCAGACAAAACCTGCGAGCAAGAGGAACACTCTGCCGGTTTCATCAAGTCCCATACGACCACCCATAAAAAACCAGCCCACCTCCACAACCACATCATTTGGCGCTGTCAAGGCAATAAGGAGAGCAGGCACTGTTGCTAAGGGGAGCAGGCGTATAACTCTCATTCTTAACGGCGTGCAGCAAAATGCTGCCATTATCAGAGGTGTCCCTGCCGCCAATGACAAAATCAAGGCATGAATTAATGTCTCAAAACCGCCGGAGGTCATAGGCTGTACCCCCTGACAATAAAACGAACCCATGCCAATGGACTGATCTGGGTACTGGCCACCAAACCTGCGGCCAGGACAATGAAGGCAGTAACAAGCGGAGGGGCAAGCAGCATCAAACGGGTCTCAAAACGGCCAATGTGCATCTCCTCAGGCCACGGCCCCTGCTGTTTGCCAAACCAGGCACTGATCAGGGTTGGCAGGAAATACCAGGCGTTGAGGAGGCTGCTTACAACAAGTACCAGCAGCAGCCACCAGTTCCCTCCAGCCAGACCTCCGAGGCCAAGATACCACTTGCTGACAAAACCGACGGTCGGCGGGATGCCGATCATACCGAGAGCAGCAATGGAAAATGCTGCCATGGTGAGCGGCATACGGCGAGCCACACCACTCATCTCACTGATACGGTGGATACCAAGGGTTTCAGCAAGATTTCCTGCGCAGAAGAACAGGGTGATTTTCATCAAGCCCTGGTGTACAAGATGGACAAGGCCGCCAATGACTGCCAGCGGTTGATCAACCATACTCATCCCCAGAGCAATATAGGAGACCTGACTGATGGTAGAAAAGGCAAGCCGCCGTTTGAGATCATCCTGCTGCAAGGCACGGACAGATCCATAGAGAATAGTGACGGTGGCAACACCGGCAAGCAGGGGCAGGACTCCTAAGAGGAGCAGATTCTGAGCTCCGTACACATCGAGGACAATCCGGATAATACCAAAGGCCCCTGCCTTGACCACGGCTACTGCATGCAAAAGAGCGCTCACCGGTGCAGGTGCCACCATGGCCTGAGGCAGCCAGCCGTGCAGAGGAACAAGTGCGGCCTTGACCCCGACTCCGATTATCAGCAGAACAAAGATCAAGACCAAAACCGGCCCATGGTTATCAAGATACGATGGAGAAAATCCTGCTGCTGAAAAATCCACTGGTCCGACAACGGCCTGCAGCCAGACAACGGCTACGAGAAAGACAGCACCGCCGCTAAAGGCATAGATGAGATAATTGCGACCCGCCCGCAACGATTTTTCAGTACCACGATGGATAACCAGCGGATAGGTGGTCAGGGTAAGCATTTCATAAAAAAGGAGAAAGGTGACCAGATTGCCTGCCAGGGCAATGCCTATTGTCACAGTCACACAGAGACTGAAATAGCCGAAAAAATGACTGCGGTTGGGTGAACCTTCAAGATAACCCACTGCATAGATAGTAGTCAGCAGCCAGAGTACACTGGACAGGGTGGCAAACAGGGCGGACAGCGGATCACCATTTAACAGGAGCTCCACGCCGGGGATAAGCGGAATCCGAATTTCAAAAACATGACCGTAATAAATTCCGGCATTCATAACCAGAATCAGTGATATCTTGACTATTGATCCACAGAGGTTGAGAAGTGTGCGCAGGCGATATTTTTTCTCAGGAAGGCAAAAGATGATGATACCCGGGATAAATGAACTGAGCAGTATGGAGACCAGGAGGAGTTGTCCGGAGTTCATGGCAGGCCTCCCGGAAAGATCTGGGCAAGTGCAGTACTTCCCTGCGATAAAATGCGCAGAGGCCAGGGGGCGATAAGGCCGAGAAACAAGGAAATTAAGGCAAGGATCAGGGCCGGCCACTCCAGGAGCGGAGAAAGGGGGACGGATTTCTTAAATGAATCTCCTTCGGGAATGACAAAAAAGCGTGACATGACCCGGAATACATAGACCATTGCCAACAGACTACCGGTCATGATCACCAGTACCCACCACCATTGTGAAGATGCAAGCGACGAGTCAAGCAGCATCCATTTGGCAATAAAAGCACCTGACGGCGGCAGTCCCATAAGACTGACCCCGGCAATACCGTAGGCAAAGACAGTGATCGGCAGGCTTGCTCTAACCCCTCTCAAATCCTTGATCAGGTCATGACCGAGATGCAGATAGACAGAACCGGCTGCCATGAACATTGCTGATTTTGCAAAGGCATGGGTCAGGGCCATGAAAATCACTATGGACCACACCTGTGCCCCATCAGCAGCCCTGCTCAGGGGGAAGGCGATGAACAGATAACCGAGTTGAGAAACAGTGGAGTAGGCCACCATCAGCTTCAATCTCTGCTGGCGCATGGCCTGTATCGCACCCCAGAGAATTGCAATCGCCCCCAGTGTTCCCATAAAGTTCAGGGCCGAAGTGGTAACGATGGGGGCAAACAGTTCGAACCAGAAGCGAAACAACAGGTAAAATGACCCTTTGACCACCAGGGCAGAGAGAATGACGCTTACCGGAGCCAGGGCATTGGCATGGGCCGGGGGCAGCCAGAAATGGAGCGGTACCAGGGCGGTTTTCAGCAGCAGACCGATAGTCAGCAGGGTCAGAGCAGCAGACATGCCTGATCCATTTCCGGCAAGGTTTCGCAATAAATCCAGATCCAGAACCCCGCATGAACGATAGAGAAATACGATGCCCAGAAGATAGGTGAGTGATCCCAGCAGGCTTATGAGCAGGTAGCGAAAGGATGCACGCTGGGA
>SWBY01002545.1_pt1 | contig 17500 bp, 14 predicted proteins | sample 4693071 | NCBI WGS metagenome assembly SWBY01 (sample SAMN10267273, study PRJNA491770) | bioreactor metagenome | isolation source: DHS bioreactor inoculated with marine methane seep sediment | place: Japan: Omine Ridge, Nankai Trough | collected 2006-05-06 | reverse complement strand
TTCTCGTCCCTTGTCAATTGCGGCTTGGCGAACTACGCAAATGGCTCGCGCGATATGCGACGTATAGCTCTTTTAATCTCCGCAACTAGTTCAAAACCAATATTCAACGCCAAAATGAGGTGTGTCGGTGTGGATGCGCTTGTTCGGCGGTAAACAATTCATTCAACGGGTGTTACGGAAAATCGCAAGAGTGGGATACGTGGCGCCCATTTCAAATAGCAATCAGGATGTTACTTTTCGATAAATATAGAAACCAAGTTCAGAAGGATGGTCTTGGACAAGGCTATCCTCATTTTCCTTCCCTAATTTGCATATTACCAAGAAGTCTCCACATGCTGTCATTGTGAAAATTATTCCGAATAATAGCAACTTTGAATTCCCAAGTATTATTGAAATGACAGCTGGAATTAGTCCTAGTATTATAGCTGGCATTACTGCGCCAAGAATGTAGTGTTTTTTCAATAATGGCTCATTGCAATGACAATAAGGCGTAAACATTTCCCATAACATACCGAATTGAATTGATTTGAATCCCTTTTTAGCATATCTGGCCCAAGTGACTCCGTGGATCAATTCATGGACTAAAGATCCCAAAACAAAAACAAGAAAAAATGTAGCTGTTCCAATAGCGATTGCTTTCGGGGTAACGTCACTTACGAAAATTCTTACAACTTCTAAGGAAAAGCCATTGTTCCATTTCCAATAATAGGCAAGCCCATACATTACAGCAATCGGTATAAGTATTAAGGTGCCAAATAGATTTGCCCTTACTATGTTAATTGTCACTCTCTCTTTCCTATACTCATTTGTTGGTTTCATGCTTTTCCCTTTTCCGCCATGACACGCGTTGCCCGAAAGTTCTTGAAGAGCGGATGGTTTCATTTGACCATACTCCAGGGTAGATGTCGAACGGCTAAGATAACCGGCAGAGCTACTGTTTTGTTCTTTGTGCAGTACCATCGTTTCTGTCCGGTTCATCCGATTGTTAACTGTCCTTTCTATCATCATTTCCGAAATTCTCCGGATTGTTCTCATCATCCACCCAGTTCCTTGGATTGTTTTCGATATATTTTCGTATCCGGTTCAATTCGTCTCGATGATGCTCTGCATCATCCCTATTTCGAATTATATGATCATGGAATCGTAATTGCCATAATCGTTTCCTGAATGGCGGCCAACCATTTTTCCGCACATGAAACGCATAATCATTTTGTGTAAGGGATTTGAACGTTCCGATCATGTCGTACAACGGTGTAGGGATGGGTCTTGTGCCCATCCTCCCGGACGCGGCAATATCATTGTTCGACGTGTTTGCGTTGGTTTTATCTCCATCAATGGGACCATCAATGGGACCATTTTCCACGGATCCATCACCATCATTGAGGACGGGCACAAGACCCGTCCCTACATTACCGTTTCCAAATGATTTATTCTCCCCATTCGACGACCCCACAATTTGGACGATTCCATGCATATGATTCGGCATGACCTGGTATTTATCCAAGACGACATGTCCGTATCTCGCCGGAATCAGGTTCCATTTCTCATCAACAATCTCTCCGGCATCATTGAGAACCATTTCATCATCTGATACATCGCCAAATCTCTCGACACGGTCCTGCGTGCAGATCGTGACATAGTAAAATCCAGGTTGAGAATAATCATACCCTTTTAATCGATTGGATTTCCTGTTGTGTCTCTCCGGATCGTATGCCATTTATCAATATCCGTGGACAGTTAACATCATATTCTCCAAATCAATATACAAACAAACATAAAGAACCCAGCCAGTCCATGTCAACAAGAGAAAACCTGAATATTTGCCTGCCGACTTGAATCTGTTGGATCGGATAAGTGTCGGATATGAATAATAGTCCAACAGGTTTTAAAACAGCGATATTGATCTATGCCGGGATTTGCCCGATAATAGCCGTTCAGGAATTCCGGATTTTGGGAAAACCAGGATGATGAGATGAACCAAAGCGGAGTAAGGATAGTTTAAATGACCTTCACCGGTGATTGCCAGACACTTTTTTCAGCCATATCCGTGTCACTCCAGATCTCGGTTTTATCAACAATCCTGGCGACCATACCCGGAATTGGGATGGGAATGGTGTTGGGTCTCCGGTCATTTCGCGGCCGGGACATGCTTATCACGATCCTCTATACAGCCCTGGCGTTCCCGACAGTGGTTATCGGTCTGTTTGTCTATTCGTTATTGAGTCGGAGCGGGATATTCGGGGATTTCAACCTGCTCTACACCCGCGGAGCCATCATTATCGGTCAGTTTATTCTGATTGTGCCGATAATCGCCACGTTCACATTGAGCGCCATCCGGAAAGTGGATCCCGGTCTTGTTCTAACAGCCCGGGCATTGGGAGCAAAGGGTTTACGTTTCTATCTGACCATCGGCCGGGAAGCCCGATTCGGGATTATAGCCGCCATTATCGCCGCCTTTGGACGAGCCATATCCGAGGTGGGAATTTCCATGATTCTCGGGGGGAATATTTCCGGGATCACCCGGACCATGACCACGGCCATTGCACTGGAACATGATAAAGGACAGTTTCAGGTCGCCATGATTCTGGGTGCTCTGCTCCTGCTGATTTCCCTGAGCATCAACATCATATTTCATGCCGTACAGAAACATCCGGAGGACGATCGTGCTTAGTATCCGAAACCTCGTGGTGAAATACGGGTCTTCCGTAGTACTTGACCTGGATGAATTTGATACACCCATGGGAGAACTCCACGCGGTCACCGGACCCAATGGTTCCGGAAAATCCACGTTGCTGAAGTGTATCGCCGGACTGATCCCGGCGGAATCCGGGCAGATCACTTTTCACGGTCGTTCAATCAATGAACCCGGTTCCCGGAGTGTGGGGATACTGCTCCAGCGACCGGTGCTTCTTTCCGGCACGGTGGAAGACAACATCGCGTTTGGTCTGAAATGCCACGGTATTCCAAAACACCAACGGCAGGAACGGGTGCAGGCTGCGTTGAAGTTGTGCCGATTGGAGCATCTCACTGGAAAAAACCGACGGCATCTTTCCGGCGGTGAAATCCAGCGTGTTGCTTTGGCCCGAACCCTGGTGCTCGCCCCGGAAATACTTCTCCTGGATGAACCATTCAGTCACCTGGATCAGGACGCCGCTGATCTTCTGCTGACCATTATCCGGGAGATACAATCCCGGGACAACACCACAATTCTTCTGGCCACCCATGATATCCACCGGGGATATGCCCTGGCTGACCGGGTGCTGTCTCTGGTTCACGGCAAACGTGTACCCTCGGTGATCACTAATATTTTACGGGGTGATACCGTTGAAAAAGACGGGCAGTATATCCTCACCACGACAAACGGACAGATCATATATCATACTTCTCCAGTAATCGGTTCCGGCGCATTCCACGTGGAACCCGGCGCCATCACTCTGGCGGAATCCCGGCATAAATCCACCGCACGGAACCAGATGGCAGGAACCGTTACGGCAATCGTTCAGAAGGATCATCTGATCCGGGTGGATATTGACACAGGAATCCAGTTCAGCGTTTTCATCACGCCCGGTTCCTGTCAGGAATTGGCGATTCAGCCCGGGAAAGAGATCTGGATTTCCTTCAAAGCATCCTCCGTCAAGATGATCAACCTGTTTAACTCGAAAGATCTGCTTTCATACTGATCAGGGTGTCCAACTCCCCTTTAAACCGGATCTGTCCTTTTTCTTCCACCAGACGCTGAAGAATTTTAATTGCATTGTCCAGGACTGAAACGGCTTTTCCCGGTAGATCCATTTCAATAAATACCCGGGCCTGGTTCCGATTCACCCGGGCAAGATAATGCAGGATATTCTGTCTGCCCCGGCTAAAAACCAGGAGTTCCAGAATACTGACAGCTCGGGCATAATCCGTAAGCGCTTTCTCGGGTTTTCCGATTCCATGGAGCAGATTACCCCGGTTATAATAAGCAATAGCCAGACCTTCCATCCGGGTATCACCGCTGGAACTCTGCATGGAATTCTCCCGGAGATTAATGGATCGATCCAGAATTGCCAGAGCACCCTCAAAATCCCCCAAACCCTTCATGGAAATCGATTTATTCTGATATGTGAGAGCCAATTCGTTGAGAAAAACCCGGTGGTTTTCCTGAAATACCAGGGTTTCCCGAATCATCTGAGCTTCTTCATAAAACCCCAGCGCTTCGCTATGGCGTTCCGCCCGGGTCAGGGTGGCGCCCCGTGCGTAGCAGGCGCCTGCCAGCCCATTCCGGGTCGCCGGCGACGGATCAGTTTCTGCAATCTTTTTACGCAGACCAATTGCCCGGTCGTAATCCGTAAGCGCTCGGTCCAGGTCGCCGATCAGATCCAGAGCCATGGCCCGGTTGATCAGTGCAGTAGCCAGTCCCTGCCCGCTGTCCGACGGCACAGATGCCAAATCCCGTGATTCCAGAAGTGTGATCATCTCATCATATAATTCAACAGCGGCTTTGCCCCGCCCTGATATCATCTCGATATTGGCACGGTTACCCAACACACCCGCCAGGTTGCCGATCCATTTAACATCAGTTTTTCTGTGAAGCAGACCCCTTAAAATCTTCTCGGCACGGTGAGACAATGATATCGCGCCATGCATATCATTGAGCACATGATGGATATTGGATTTTGCAGCCAGAACCAGCGCGTAATTCTCCTGTATTTCCTGCGTCAATTCACACCGGGGAAGACTGCCGTAGATCCGGCAGATCTCATCATATATTTCCAGGAAAAAATAGATGGACAGATCAGAGTGCTGACGACCACCCTCGAGATAGTATCTGTAATCACTTTTGTTCCGGCCGGTAAGCCGGATGGCAGTCTGAAGCTGCTCCCCGGCGGCGAGCAAGTTCCCCTTCCCGGCAATTTCAGATAGATCCGGATGCGCACGAACTGCAGAAACGGAGACGGTTCGGGTATAATTTTCGTTGAAGAGCATGGACCATAGAGACATCAGACGGCCGGCGATTTCATCCATACCGGACCAGCGATCTGCGGGATTGATCCGGAAACAGCCCCGCAAAATATCTGATACGGCTGGAGGCGCAGGTGTCACGGTATTCTGTTCCGTGAGTGTATCCAGGACCGATTCCGCCACCATTCCCAGTTGCCACGTAACGGAACCGATAAACATTTCCATAACGGAAACAGCCCAACTCCACATATCCGTGGCCGGTGTAATCTCACCGTCTGAAGCCTGTTCCGGGGAACAGTAAGCCGGAGTCATCCCGCTGAATTCACCGGAACCTGCCTGATGCTGTTTTGCCACAGCCAGACCGAAATCCGTGAGTTTTGCTACACCGTCGGCTGTCATGAGCACATTGGCGGGTTTGATATCCTGGTGAACCAGACGCTGATCGTGGGCGGCCTGAATCCCTCGGGCCATCTGAATGGCCACATCAAGAATATCCCTGAGTGACCGTATCCGGCCCTGACGAATCCAGTCATGGAGCGACCCGCCATCAATATATTCGCTGAAGATGACGATCTGATCCCGGACCGTCCGAAAAAACCGGCATGGCGTGATATGGGTGTGCCCGGGCAGATTGACCCATGTACGAAGCTCCCGCATGAACGTTCTTCGAACAGAGGAGTCATCACGGACAGTTGCCAGCAGGGTTTTCACGGCATAGACCTGGACCGGTTCAGACAGGGTGCTCACCCGGTAAACAGCACCCATTCCCCCGGTCCCGATCCGGGCTTCCACCCGGTATTCATCCAGAATGACCGTACCGGGTTGCCAGATTACCGTGTTGACTCGATTACCGGTACCGGAAGACCGTCCGGGCACGGTCACGTCACCGGTCTGATCTAAAGAAAATGTCTCGTGGTCACATGTCAAAGAAGGTCCCCCGCTCAGTTTATCGCCCTCGTTCATATCATCGCTCAGATATGGATTCAGCGCAAATAACGCGTTATATCATGAGTTGACTTCAGGTGTTCTGAGTGTCAGAATCTTTTGGATGAAATCTCTTCTGATAATACTCCTAAGCACAATTCCCCTCTGGATGGCCTGCTCCGGACCCGGCAGTCATGACCCGTCTTCGGCGGAAGGTGATTACATCGTCAACGTACTCGTTCTAACCGTGGATTCCGGAATTGCCGATGAAATCAGCGGTCATTTTCGCCAGAACTGGAACCTGACAACCAAGGTCAGTGTCATGGATGCTCCCCCTCGGAGTGCGAACCAGTTCGATTGCATTTATGTTGCCCGGGATTTTTCTGCTTATGCGGACTACAACTTTCCCAGGCTCGGGAAATTCCTCACTTCCGCTGCCCGAAAAGGCGCACTGGTTTACATGGAATCCGAATCAATTCTCCATGGTCTGGAATCGGTTATCGGGGTAAAGAATGTTGGAAAGGTGGATCCTGTGGAGGTTCAACCCTTTTTAACCGGATTCCCGCCAATTATGGGATCGCTGGAATCTTTTTTCATGGGGATTATTCCCGGATTACCTGCCAAAGAACGCAGTCATTACGAACAAACTCACCTGCCACGACTCGTGGAGACAAAACCGGAAACTGCCACCTGGCCAACCCGTTATCAGATGGAGACAACCAGCGCATCCGTGATGGTGAGCAGCAGTGCCGGCCAACCGCTGGCAACCTGGCGACCGGTGGGCAGTGGCGGCATTCTGTGGACCGTTGATTTCAGTCGTAGAAATGAAGATTTTCACGGTATTCCGGTCCGTCGGGATTTTCGTCTGGGGTTCCCGGATCCGGATGCAGTAAATTTCCATTTCGGACGAGCCGGTATGGATTATCTGTTCAGGGATCTTCTTGTGGATCTGGCTGCCAAACTGAAATACGGACTGTCCATCCGGCGGGTAGCCGGTCCCAACGGCGCGCCGTCCTGCTCATGGCAGAATCATCTCGACGCCTATGATAACTGGCGCTCCGAATACGCCATCCGGTGGAGTGACATGCTCATAGAACACGGATTAATTCCATCCTTCACAGTAAGATCGGATCTGACGCAATTTGAGCGGGAATCACTCAGGAACAGCCGGCCCGGCGCTCTGAAATTTGCTGAATATTGTGAACAACATGGTATTCCGGCAAATCTGCACCTGACATTTGAACCGCTTGACAGTCCAGATACCGAACGGGACAAAATCAAAGTGGATATCGCCGGACTGGTGGATATTGGCGTCGATGCTCAAAATATCACAGGTGCTGATCATCATGTTTTTTACACCCATGCATCTCCGGTCTGGCAATCGTTTTATACCGAGTTAAAAGCCGGTCTGTACCATGATTTCGGGGGAGCAACTCTATCCAATTTCGACCTGTTCCCCTACTTTTTCTGCACCAGTGCCGCCTATCTGCCGTACTGCCCGCCCTTTTTCCTCGAGAGCATAACCGGCGCCATCAATCCCATGGTGATCTGGTCACCCACGGCTGCTTTTCCATACTCACAATTTTCGAATTTCCGGTATTTCCTGCCGGAGAAACTTCGGATGCCGGTAACCCAGTATGTGCATCCTGAATTCATCCTGGAATCGGATACCGTCGATGATCTTCATCCTGAATTTCAAGGAATGATCGCTGAAATGGAGTGGCTTAGAGACGAAAAGGGATACTGCCCGCTCACAGAACCTCAGGCGGCGAGAGCTTTCATAGCCAACCGAACAGCCAATATCACAGCAACGATTCACTCTGATGAAATCAGGATACAATCAAAATCTGATTCCGTATTTTCTCAGGCCGGAGAATTTAAACATGCCCTGGGAATCCGGATTGAAACGGTTCCTCTGATACGACCCATAACCGCCTGGCACTCGTCAGGTCTGGTACAACATTCAGATGGAACCAGCCTGGAAACCTCCCTGAACCAATCCGGAGAAACCATTGTTCAATTGAATACACCTCCCGGAGATGGATTTAAACTGGATCGGATAAATGTCCCATTTGTCATGGAAAGTACGGATGATTCGATTCGCCTGGAGATTCGTGAACCGGGTTTGAGATGGATACGCTACTCACACGACCCGGCTGCCGGATCGGGATGGCTCCCGGATCCAGGTCCCATGCGTTTGAGATCCAACAACCATTGGCTGGAACTGACAGATGCCGGTAATGAACCTCTGGAGATAACATTCCGGAAATATACCGGAGAGGCCTGGCACCGGGAATTGAACAGACGGATTTCAACGATTCCGGTTGATGCGTCAACCCGGGAGATTGATTTCGGAACGCCCGAGTCCAGGGAATTGTATGGTAAAGGCTGGTGTATCATCGACGAGTTCAGTGCCGGCCGGACCGTGACATGGTCTTCCGGTTATCTGTACAGTGAACTGGACGTCATCCTGACGGATAACGTTGATATTGATGCCGCTATCACCGTTCACCCATACCAGGTTGTAAATAAAGAACCTCAGATGCTGATGATCCAAATAAACGGCGCTGAAATTTTACCGGAAACACGCCTTGAACCAGGCTGGCAAACCCTCCGGTTTGAAATCTCCCGACAGATGTTGAACAATGGCATCAATCACGTGGTATTCCAATATAAAACCGTGGGGTTTCCGGGTCTGGATAATCCCGATGTTTATGATTACCGGCCCCTGAGCGTGATGTTCGACCGTCTGGTTTTCCATCGAAAGCCAATGAAAGTTAATCCAAATGAAAAATAAGATATTGTTGCTCCTCACTATCATACCCGTTATTGCCATGATTAACTGCATGACAAAACCGGTTCTTGAACCGTTTGCCACGATCCATCTTCTCGATTTACCCCGTGCCATGGAAATTCAAGAAAAAACGGTTGGTTACGATTTTTCCATCCCGGAAAATCAGGCTATTTTAAAATCAGGATGGATTACTGATCCCGGCGCCATTCGTCCGGCTGTCGCCAACCCGGTAATCGCGTTGGAATTTGCGGAAATCCGAGACCGGATCATCCGGTTCACCATTGAATCACCGGGACCCGTGACACTGACTGGAAAAGCAGGCGTCAATGCTCTGGTACCCAATACAGACCGGGAAAATCCGCCGGCCAATGAATACGAACTCGTGTATCCGGCTGTTTATCAGAAAACGGGGAAAAATACCGTTCTTCTTGATATCAGACCGTTTGATACATGCCGGCTGCGCACAATCACCATTCTGGAAGGCGCCGGCCGTGTGGCCTTCTCGGCTGTGGGTGAAGACATCCGGCAATCTCTGATTGTTCTGCCGGATGCAACCGTTACGTTCACCGTAAACTGCCCTCAACCATCTGCCCTGCTTGAGATGGAAATGGGGATTGATGACCGTGCCCGGATGATGGGATCTGATGGCGGTTCAGTTGGAATCGAAATTCGGTCCGGCGATGCCGTGCAGCAGATTGAGACGATGTCAGTTCAGCCGACCGGTCAATGGCAGCCATTCCGGATTCCCATGGAAACCCGTTTTGCCGGAAAAGAAACATCCATTACGTTCACGTTCAAATCGAGACCCGGGAATGACACCATCAGTGATATCATCGCAGTTGCCGATCCCCGTATTTCAGCAGTTGAGCCACCGGCAAAATTATCAACCGATTTGCCGAGTGTCATCCTGATTACACTGGATGCCTGCCGTGCGGACCGGTTGGGGTTCGGTGGTGACGATATTATTCGAACACCGTGTCTCGACAGCTTTACCCGGATGGGTCATGACTTTACCGACTGCATCTGTCAGATCAACAACACACCACCGTCTCATTATACAATTTTGACCTCGAAACGACCGCATACACATGGAGTTTACGATATGGTGACTCCATTGAACCCCATACATCCCACACTGGCCAGACTACTGAAACCGGTGGGTTACCGATCCGCTGCAGCCACCAGCGCAGCGTGGCTCTCGGCGATCACCCACGGGCTCGGTCCAGGATTTGAACGGTTTTATGCACCCGCAAGTGCTCAAAGACGGTGCCCGGTAACATATGACGCACTGGAACCATGGCTTGAGGAACGTGCGAAAACATCTGATGAACAGCCGTTTTTCACATGGATGCACTTGTTCGATGCCCACACACCTCTGGACCCGCCCTCGCCTTACGACAGGTTTTATTATTACGGTGATCCCAAGGATCCGGAGAACCACTCCCTGGACAATATCGGATTTGCACCGGAACAGACCGCTTACATGAAAAGCTGGATGAAAGATTTTACTGATATGGATTGGTTCAAGGCCCAGTACCGGTCTGAAATCAGCCATATGGATCATATACTGGAGAAAATGCGGATCATGCTGGCCCGCACCGGCGCTGAAAAAAATACCTGGATTGTGATTACCGCCGATCATGGTATCAGTCTGGATGAACACGATCTGTATTTCATTATGGCGGGAATGTACGAACAGCAGATGCACATCCCCCTGCTGATTATCCCTCCCCGGGGAGCAGGCGGGACCGGGATATACAATACAACCGTTCAGTCACTGGATATCGCACCGACCATCATGGCCATCACCGGACAGACCATTCCGCCTGATTTTGAAGGACGAAACCTGCTGCCCCTGATGAACGGCGGATCCGTTTCGACCCTTCCGTATGTCATCGCTGAACATGCCAATAACCGGGCGATTATGGTCCGTGATTCCCAGCACAAATATGTCCAATATATTCGATCACCTTACTATCATGAGCCTGAATTCGGAGTGTACGACCGCAATGAGGACGCCCGGGAAAATGCGAACCTGTACGGCACTTTACCGGATATTGAATCTCAAATGGATCACCTTCTTACGCAATTTCGACAGAAACCCGTAGGTGAAACCGATGCGGGTGCCGCCGATTCCGAGCAACTCCGGAAAAAACTGGAAGCGCTGGGATATGTGGAGTGATCAGTCACTGATCGCTGCAAAATTTATCTCAATCCCGGTAAGTACACCAGGAACTTTTTACTGGTACGAACTGTAAACCCAACTAATTTAACAGGTAATATCTGTCAACTAGCATGTATACGGTATAAGTTAAAGATCCGAGCGAAAAAGCAATCAGGATTACCGGCATTAAAATTTCGCTGTGCTTTATTAATTTTATACGGCTATGAAATAACAAAAAAAACAACGGAGCCAGTGGTATAAAATATCTGCCTTGAATGCCATAGATCGATGGATCACCCACAGGATTCCACCAGAGATAGATCATGACCAGAAGTAAAAGAGAATTACCGCCCCAAATGGCTGCTAGTAGTGATTTGTTTTTATATGTCAATTTTCCCTCACCAGTATTTATAGTACCGGCAGCAAGTAACATGACGAAATAAGTGATCTTGAATCCGGGCGCAAGAATGACGTCCATCCATCCCAATGTCCCAATAAAGGATGATAAGTAAAAAAGTGTTTTAAACCTGATCGTCTTGATCAACGTTTCCATAAAACCATACGGGTGAGATAGAATAAATACGATTTGATCCGGAGGAGATACGCCTGACCGTTGAAGAGTAACACCCCTTGTGGCAGAGTGCCACAGTATTACAATAAAGATACAAAATATGAAATATATAGCTGCAAACATAAGATATTTTTTACGAGTATCAAATTTTTTGGAAGGAATCAGAAAATATAGTCCTGCCAAAAGAAAATATCCTTGTTTTCCGAATAAAGTCAGGAAAATCAATATGAATAGGATTGTGGATTGAATGATATCCATCTTATGATGTTCGAAGCTAATTTTCATAATAAAAGCGATCAAAACAAATGCTAATCCGATGGTATACGTATCCGCAGATAAAGACGCACCCAGAAAAATACTCATGGGCATCAGGCCAAGCATGAAGAAAACCCATTTAGAGAATGGAGCAAGTCTAATTGCCATGGCAATCAGAAAAACGTATAAGATCAGATTAAGAAAACGACCGAGATATAACAAAGCAACCGGTGATAAATCAAGGAACCTGCCAATCAGAATTCCTATGGCTTGTGGGATATAAAGAACGGGTGAATAAGGTGCTGTATTGTTAAAAAGTAAAGAGCGTTTTACTTCCTGGTTCAATGGAATTTTAAATAAATTCCGTATTTGTTTTGTTGTCGTTTTTGCTTCCGGATGAAATGGAAGATCATTAACCTTCAGTCCGGTATTATGAAGACTGACTGGCAGCACCCCACCATAATGTTTCTCATCTATTTTTTGAGGTAAAAATTGACCCTCCGCAATCTGATAAGCTCGAAAGAAATGATTGAGCTCATCGGGAACCTGGAATGGAGGGGTTATAAACATAATGACCAGTCCGAAAATACTAGCCAAGATTACAAATACTGCTTCACATCTGCTATTTAAAGATAATATTTTAACGTCAGTTTTCATTAAATCCACTAACACCATTCAAGATTACTGTCACTCCAAAATTTAGTTTCCAATGTTAGTTCGTAAATTTCAGAATTGTCACATCCTGAGCAAGTAATATTTTTACCCGTGTAAATACAGGTTGCTGCAATCGCATAACTTTTCCTCGCTTAAAGTCAATCCCATCACTTCTTTCCCATCCGAAGTCGCATTTCCGACCCAAAAATCAATGGATGAATCTTATGAATGATTCACAACTATTGAACGTATCCCAGGGCTTTCAGTGAATCCATATCAGACTTCTTTATCGCCCGGGCTTCTGGATACAATTTTGCATCCACCGTACCGTGATGCCATGTTTCAAGGGTTGAATGCATTGCTTTATAGGAATCCGGATTAGTGTCCCGGATATTATTGAGTTCATCAGGATCCTGATCAAGATCAAAAAGAAGCGGTTCCTGAATATCATCATTCTGGTGCCATGGCTGAATGAGTTTCTCATCATTCCGCCACAGCGCTGTGGCAAAATTTGCCATTTCAGAATATATCAATTGGGAGTCAACATTTCCATTAAATAGAGTTTGCCGACGATTCATGAGCTTTTTGGGTATAATTTTCAATGTCTTCAAGATAGTGGCTGAGATGTCAATGAGTTGTACCGGGGTTAATGTGATCCCCGGGAGCCACTGGTTTTCGGAGGTGTAAAAAATCAGGGGTACCCGAACCTGGGGTTCATAAAGGCCTGCATGATGTTGAAAGAACTGACCGTGTTCATAGAGACTTTCTCCATGATCAGCCATAACGATCATCAGCAGTGGTCGACCAGGCCGTGCATTCCGCCAGGATTTCCATAACAATTGAACACACCGGTCTGCATCGGTGATTTCCGCTTTGTAATGCGCAATATATTGCTGTGTTTTCCATATATCAAAACTAGGATTTGGTGTAAATACAGATTCCCTTATTACAACATCTTTTGGATCATATGCATTCCGGAAAGGGGTTTCACCGTATGGGATATGGGGATCAAAAAGATGACAGAAGACCATCAACGGCCGGGTGTCCGGAAACTTCAACGATGGAAGCAGATCATTCACTACATCCCGGCCATCCCTTTTGCTCTCGAATGTATCGACATACTCATCAAACCCCTGATCAAACCCTGAGTTTTCCCCGGCCATATGACGTGCACCCACTGAGGCTATGATCCTGTACCCATCCTGCTGAAGCGCTTCCGGCCAGGTATCGGCAGCCAGAGGCAGCCGTGACAAATTGCCAAAAACCTTATGCTGATGCACGTACAGTCCGGTAAAAACGGAAGCGTGAGATGGGTTGGTCACGGCAGCCTGACTGTAAGTATTGGAAAAAAGACGACTTTTCTGGGACAGCCGATCCAGGAAAGGTGTCATCATCCGATGATTTCCATAAGCGCCCAGATGATCTGCCCGAAGTGTATCCACCGAAACCAAGATCACATCTGGTTTTTTTACCTGAATACCGGACGGGGATTTAATCAACATTACACGACCCACCGCCAGGTTCCCCGTAACTCGGAAACGCAATCCATTGATTCCTGGACTCAACTCGCATTCCAGATCTTCCCAGCCTGATCCCGGCTTGATATCAATCCGTTTATCAAGAATATCCTGCCAGGTGTTGTCTTTTTGTATCTGGACCTGAAGCCGGGGTTTAATTGTTCTTACCGCAGGATATCCGACCCGGAAAATCACTTTACGCCAACTGGCCGGCGGGAACTGAAACGTCAGATCACCGCTACCTGATATGATGCCGGCTTTCAGATTGATCCGGTCCAATGACAACCGGTTGATTACTGTAAACCGGCTTTCACCTTCATCCGGCTGCGATCCCGCAACAACTTTGAAACAATTTCCGATACTTACCTCAGAGAGTTGAGGTGGGGAGCGGCGATAAAAATGCAATCGGTTCATACCTGGTTTTAAAAGATCCGACGGGACATCCAAAGTGTACCAATCTGGTGTTTCCCGGGTGGTAACCTCCCCGATGTCAATCTGATTCAGGTTGATCTCCAGCGGATATTTATTCATCTCACCCTGTGCGGACAATTTCATGTGAACTTTCGAGATACCCGAATCTGCCAGGAAAAACCAGATCTCACCATGGGCATCCGTAAAATTCACGGTCTTTTCTCCAAGGTGAACGTGATTTTCCCAGTTACCATGAATAAATTTTTCTATTGTGGGGTCGGCCATGTTCAGTACCATACTCCTGGGATTCTCCTGGACAATTTCCGGGGATCCACAAAGAAACATGTCTGTTGCATCAAAGGGTCCGGTATAAGGTTCTTTCCGGCAGGCACTCAAACACAATATGCTGAGAATGAGAACATAAACTTTGGTTAATCTCCCGACCATTGTTGAAAAAACTAATTGATTCTGACCCAACATGCAAAAAAACGATAGCAATTTTAAAAGACGATAGCAGGAACAATTTCAGACAGGAGGATTTCATGAGGGCAAGGATTATTCCGGTCAACCCAGCCCATGGCAATATTCCGATCCACCTCTGCCAGCTTCCGTTCCAGTCGGTCTCGGGGTCCTGAACCATCCCAAACACTGAATCCGTGGATCCATTGCAGCACCTTCCCATACTCTCGAACCATTTCTTCCAGTGGTGGAGCATCAATTCCGCTCCGAAGATACTCCCGGAAATTCTCCCCCTCGATCCATGAGAGCAGCGCCCACTCACCACAGGGATCCACTGCTGCCACTACGGGAACCATTTAGGCACCGGATAACTCCCGGGGCATACCTGTTAAAAACCGGGTTTCCCGTTTGAGCCGTTCCCGGGACTGGTCGTTGGATGAATGTTTCAGCACCCAGTCACCCCGGTTCGAGTGAATGCGGCATGTCCGGGCGACCTTACCCTGAATAAGGGGATAGATCTTAATCCCCTCACCGGTGATTGTGAATATTTCCGGAGGTAAATTTAAGGTGCGCATGCCGATTACAAATCCAATGCAAATTTTAGAGCGTTACTGACTGCTTTCATTTTCTCTGCAGGCAGTTTCGATATTACACCTTTAATCTTCCCTTTGGATATCGTCTGGATATGGTCCAGATTTACCGCACAATCCCGGGACATGCCTTCCTGCTCCCCAATGACGACTTCGCTGGGGATATCTCTGATTGTTGTTGTAATGGGAGCAACCGTCACTTCTCCAAGGATATTTGTAATGGTATTCCGGGTAAGAATTAAAACCGGACGCCGTTTGTCGGGACTCTTGAATTTATACCACCGAATTTCACCTCTCTCCATCAATCACCCCAGACCTGATCCTCTTCAGATAAATCGAATTCACCGTCATGAACAGGATTCTGCTCGTACCCTTTCCGATGTTTTTCTTCCAAACATTCAATTTGATACCGTTTTATTGCATCACGCAATGCCCGGCGAGTGAACGCCGACCTCGAAGTATTCAGTATTTTTGCTATTTTATCGACTGAATCTACTAATTCCTCTTCCATGGTCATTTGAACTGTTTTCATCCCCGACTCCTCTCACTATATCCATCTCTATAGCTAGTATAATCCACATATATATGTGTGTCAAAACATGGATTCAACGTGCAATCCGTTTTTACGAAGCATGAACATCTGTTTTCCGGTTTCCCTCGACTTTCCAGCCCGGCTGCGTAATATACAGTATTGATTGGCGGCAGAATTCACGTCAGCAAAACGAATTGGCTTATTTTTTCAAAACAGGAGATCAACAATGGCATCCACGGCATTTACTCAAATATTTCCCCGACTCAAACCAGTAATCGGCTGCGTGCATCTGCTGCCCCTGCCCGGCGCACCCCGATATGACGGCAGTCTTCAAAAAATATACGACCGTGCGCTTCAGGAGGCTGCATTACTGGAAAAACACGATGTAGACGGCATCATCATTGGAAATTCCGGTGACGCGACCGTTTATCCGGATAATGTTCCGGCGGAAACCATTGCCGCCATAACCGCGGTGAGTCGTGAAATCGTCAATGCGGTCTCCCTTCCCATCGGGATCAATGTCCTTCGGAACGATGGCCCTGCAGCCATGGCCGTAGCAACGGCCATTGGCGCGCAGTTTATTCGGATTAACGTCCACATGGGCGCCATGGTCACGGATCAGGGCATGGTTCAGGGAAGAAGCTACGAAACCATGCGCCTGAAACAGAACCTGAAATCCGATGTGGCCGTCCTGGCGGACGTCGCTGTAAAACATGCCGCTCCTGTGGCGCCCCGTGATATTGAACTTGAAGTTGACGATCTGGTGGAACGGGGTCTGGTGGATGCCGTGATCACCTCCGGGGACCGCACCGGCCTCGCCGTGAATCCGGAAACCGCAAAACGTATCAAAACATCCCTTACCCTGCCTCTACTCATCGGAAGCGGTCTGACCCCGGAAAACATGAATACCCTGGTGCCACTCACCGACGGATTCATCGTCGGCAGCTATTTCAAAGTGGATGGTCACGCCGACAATCCCATGGACGAACACCGCCTGGCACGGTTCATGACCGCACTGAACCAGGTCAGGAATATTTAATAAAATACGTTTACAGATGCGGTTCCGGCCACGTTTTGTAGTAATCCACAACAACATTCCGGCCGGACTGTTTGGCCCGTACAAGTGCTTTCTCTGCGCGCTGCGTAAAGATTCCCGCCTCGTACACGGTTGTAGGCGTCACGGAAATATAGCCCAGACTGATGGTGACGAACGGATCTGCCGGTGAATAGAGATGCGGAATACCAAGTTGTTCGATCCGGCGCCGGATTTTCTCCGCCACCCGGGCAGCGCCTTCCTGATCAGTATCCGGCAGCAGGAGCGCAAACCTGTCAGCATCGAACCGGGCAATCAAATCCCCGGATCGTTTTGCCGTTTCCTTCATGATTTCCGCAATCTTTTTCAGGCAGTTGTTGGCCGGCTCTTTACCGTAGGAATCACGGTATATCTTGAAATAATCGATATCCGACACAATAAGGGTCAAGGCCTGCTTTGACCGATGCGCCCGTTTCCACTCCGTCTCAATTTCCGTCTCCAGAGATTCCCGGTTGGCCAGCCCTGTGAGGGAATCAATGCTCTCCAGAAGCATGATCTTGCGCTCCGCCATATCCAGTTTCGACTGCGCCGTTTTCACCTGATTGTATTTCTTCTCAATATTGGTGTTGAGATCGGCAATGAGATTGTTCTG
>SWBY01009692.1_pt2 | contig 17627 bp, 13 predicted proteins | sample 4693071 | NCBI WGS metagenome assembly SWBY01 (sample SAMN10267273, study PRJNA491770) | bioreactor metagenome | isolation source: DHS bioreactor inoculated with marine methane seep sediment | place: Japan: Omine Ridge, Nankai Trough | collected 2006-05-06 | reverse complement strand
ATCAAATTTTTGGTTCAAAATGTTTACCGGTAAAATTCAGCATCATCTGGTGGAAACGGAATTTTCGCAGTTTCCTGATGAGCTTCACGCCTTCAGGGAGATACTGGATGGAAGGAGTGTCATCGCTCAGAAAGCGGATGTGGTACCTTTTGAATGCGTTGTCCGGGGATATATCTCCGGGTCACTCTGGAAAGCATACTCTAAAGGAGAAACACCCTATGGCCTTGATCTGCCGAAACATCTGAAAGAATCCGACAAATTTCCAGAACCTCTTTTCACACCCACGACAAAAGCAGATTCCGGGCATGATCTACCAGTAACTTTTCAGGAGATGGCGAACGCCATCGGGACAGAAATGGCAGAGGATCTTCGTGATAAATCTCTGGCGATCTATTCTGAAGGCGATCGGTATGCCCGTGAGCAGGGCATCATCCTTGCGGATACGAAATTCGAATTTGGATTGGACAACGGGACACTCATCCTCATTGATGAGGTGCTGACACCGGATTCATCCCGGTTCTGGCCCATTGACCGGTATGAACCCGGGCGGTCTCAGGAAAGTTTTGACAAGCAGTTTGTCCGGGATTATTTGTCCGGACTGGACTGGAATAAGACACCTCCCGGGCCGGAACTCGCAGAAGATGTTGTTAAATCCACACGATTAAAATATCTTGAAGCATATCGGCGTTTGACCGGTCGAGATCTGGAGTTGTAGTTGCCGGAGGTGAAGATGAGAATATCAGTGATTGTTCTAGTAACAGTTTTGCTAAGTACAGCTTGTTTTGCCATGCCGTTTTCATGGCAGCGAATTGACACAATGCCTGAAGATTTTCAGCGAATTGAGAGTAACTGGAGATCACCGGGGATTCTGATCGCTCTGGCAAGTTCCGGTCAGCTTTACCGGTCCGATAATTACGGCGACAACTGGTCTGTGCTCCCCAGCCCTGAAAATCAATCAGTTGCTCTTATTGCCCCTCATACCAATAAAAGTCAGGTCTGGTATTGTGAAACTGTCAGTGAAAGCGGGTACAGATTTTGGAGATCCGAAGATTCCGGACATACCTGGCATTTTATCGGCAATCTGCCCGGTATGATGAACTATCTGGCTGTTGCACCCCATGATTCTGAATATTTACTGGGTGTGTTTCCCTCTGCGGATGGCAGCGAACACATGCTGAAAAAAACAAAAAATTTTGGTGAGACCTGGACAAACGTCCTGACACTTCCCGCAACACCTGTCAAACCGTTCTGGCATCCCACTTCCCCATGGGCAGCGTACTGGGACACCTATCGCACCGGAGATTACGGAGATACATGGTCGGGAATCTCAGCAAAACAATGTGTAGCCCCCGGATATGATATTCCCTCATCGATTTACGCCGCCACGGATCCCGGTCTTTTCTCCAGCAGGGATGATCTGCTCTCCTGGTGGCCCGTCCTTCTGGAACCCACAAATTTTATTCGTCTTAATCCCCGTGATCCGGATCAGATTATGACCGGGAATGTGGACAGATTTCGCTCAGGAAGCAACCTCATCTATTTTTCAGCTGATGGTGGTGAAAATTTTAATGACTGGTCTGCGGGACTGCCGGAAAAAGTGGACAACATGACCTTCGCTGCAGACTGGTTGTTTTTCACTTGTGGCGAAGGTGTGGTTTACCGGTATGATGAGCGGCCGGGTGATATCGACGGCACGCAACGCGTGGATGGCGGGGATCTGGTGATTCTTTCCCTGGCATTCGGAAAACTTGCCGGAGAACCAGGCTATAACGTCCTGGCAGATTTAAACTCAGACGGCGCGGTTGACGGTATGGACCTCGGCATCCTCTCATCCCTGTGGGGTCACCGGTTTTATTATGATGAAGAGGAAGTACCAGGCGATTTTCCTCTTTAGTTATTCTGATGTAATCTGTTTAACAAAGCCCGGTTGTGTCCTGATTTTCCAAACCAGTACCAAGCTGCCAAAAATGCTGACAAATGTGCGTGTGAACAGTGTAACCGCAGCAGCACCGACTGCACCGTAAATCGGAACAAAAATTAAATCACCAATAATATTCATCGTCATTTCAAGAGCAACAAATCCCGCAAGCAGTGCCGGTCGATTCAATGCAAACAAAATGGCCAGAGTCGGCGTAAACAGAATCATGACAAGATAATCCCAGGCAACCAGCTTGAAGACGGCAATGGCAGGTGCGTACATGTCCAGAGCAAGCACTTTGAAAATCAGAGGACCCAAAAACACAAAAGGAATCAGACCAATCGATATGAGTGTACACGCTATAATGGATTTCCGGATAAACCGGTCGAAATCAACCTGTTTCAACTTTGTTCCGATCCGGGGTAGAAGAACGGTATTGATGGATTGTACTACGAGAAACAGCATGGATGCGATTTTAAATCCCGACCCAAAATAACCCACTTCCTGGGGATTTTTAGCTGCTGCAAGGTAAAGAAAATCAAAGTTCATGAAGATCATTAGGAAAATACTGGAAACCATATACCAGAAACTGAACCGGAAAAACGTCTTGAATACTTTGAAATCCGGTGACGTTCCCTGTAATCCGGGTAGAGGTTTCCAGAATAAAACAAATCCCAGAGTGAATATCGGCGTTACCGCATAAATCACCACGGCATACCCCGGAGATAGATCGGGAAACACGAATACAAGGACCAGAATCAGAATTATCTTGAGTACTGCATCCACCATATTGGTGACCGTATGCAGCCGAAACCGTTCTCCAGCCTGAAGGGCACTGAGCATTAATTGAAGGAAAGACGCACCGACAGATCCGACGATGGCGATGATGATGATATGAACCTGTCCCTCATCATGAAACAGTAACCGGGCCAGTGGGCGTGACAGAGCAATACCCAGGACGGTGATCAGGACACTCATCCCGATCCGGAATCGCAGAGCAATCAGGAAAATCTGTGCCAATTCGTCCCGTCTGCCCGTTATGTCCAGATGGGGACCAAACCGGAGAATTCCTGTGGAAGTTCCAAAATCCAGTATCACTGGCAGCACCGACATCAATGAAATTACGGTAACGATGACGCCATATTCACCAGGGAGAAATGCCTTCATTAAAAGGATGGTCGCCAGGAGAACCAAGCCTTTAATAACCAGGTTACCTACTCCGACGATAATGGTGGATTTGGCTACGCTGTCCCGATCCTTCATGTGATTGTATCGTCACAATGCAATCCGCATTCGGATCGTTGAATTACCCAGTATTCACCACCGGGAACAAACCGGAACCAGCGGCAAACCGTCTCCAGACCATTAAGAATTGAATGGCCGATGGATCCTTTTCTTCCCAGAAAATGCAGTAGTTTCCCCGGGAATCCATCCAGATGAGAGTATCCAAAAGGATACCGACTCAACACTTGATTCTTCCGTGCCAATTTCAGATATCCATAAATCTGTTCTGGTGAGTAAAACTGATAAAAGCGCAATTTCTCTCCATAATTGAAATGATCCCGGAATCGTTTTTTCCGACCCCATCGGTTTGGGCTTTCACCAAATATCAGGTAGCTGAAGTAACTCAGCGAAAACCGGCGGGGAACTCCCAGAATAAAAATCCCGCCGGGATGTAATGTGGCTATGATCTGCCTGATCACCTCAGAGGGATCATCAAGATGCTCAATAACACCGAACAGGATCGCCGCACTGAAACTGGATTTTTTGAAAAAACTCAAATCCGCAATATTTGCACGAACACGTGAAAATTGGCTGGAAAAACCCTTGTTTTCGGCTCGAATACCGGCGTGGGCCAACATATTGGCGCTGAAATCAACGCCCACAATAGCATTAACTCCCGGGTCAAGCATGATCTGAGCGATCTGGCCGTTACCGCAACCGGAATCCATCAACCGGTCACCCATTTCGTACCGACTGATCAGTTGTTTCAGGATCTGAATGACGTTTCGGTCCAGATTCCATCCATTATACGAATTCCGGGAAACTTCACCGTCTGGTCCCAGAATGCCGTAACCGGCAGCCACGCGGTTATGAGCGTCCTTAATATCACCGGCTATGGGATTGAATTCGGGATCCGTCATTCGTGTATTCCATCTCTATTTCAGGAGAGTTGAGAACATCTCCGTAAACGATTGTTCAAGGATACTACAGGATTGTCTGGTTTATCCAGAGCGGAAGTACCGATGGGTTCGCGTGACTTGGATTTATTAGATTGATCAATAGATTGACACCCTGCCTTGCTTCTGGTAGCTTTTTTAACCTTTTTATCCGGGTTTTTGTTTGTGCCGCGGGGGTATATTGAAATTATTCAAAAGGAAGAAAAAACGGCGATGTCTGATCATCAGTCTTGATGGATTTCCTGGTTCTCTGCTCAAAGCGGTATCAGGATCAGGGACCATGCCGTTTTGCCGTTCCCTTTTCGAACATACCCCCATTCAATCAATGAACTCCGTGTACCCAACGATTTCCTGCGTTGCCTGGGCGACATATATGACCGGACGAAATCCGGGACAGCACAATATTTTCGGATTCATCGACCGGACACTGTCCCCGTTCTCAATGACAATACCCAATGGCAGCAATCTCGCATCTCCTCCGCTATGGCAAACTCTTGGCACAGCCGATATTCCTGTTCTGGTGATGAATGTACCGGTGACATATCCCCCGGATTCCGTCAATGGTACAATGGTCAGTGGATTTCTGGGCGTACGGCTTGAGAAAAGTGTTTTCCCGCCCGATCTGATAGAACCCCTGGAATCATTTGGATATTTAATAGATGCTGATACATCCCAGGCCGTTGCTGATCCCGATGCATTCTTGAATCATCTGGAATTTGTTTTGGATCGTCGCTGCGATGCATTCATTCATCTTGCAAAAACCCGACCGTGGGAATTTGCACATCTCCATATTATGGAAACCGACAGACTGTTTCATTTTTTATGGGATCGAGTAGACAAATCCATGGGTCCGGACAGAGATGTCCTCCAGTTCTTTGCCCATCTTGATCACTGGATTCAGCGTATCTTCGAAACCGTCATCCGGGATGAAGATGAAGTTATTCTGCTATCCGATCACGGCTTCTGTAAAGCCGAAACAGAACTGCAATTGAATACTGTCCTGGCTGATCATGGTTTTTTGAAATGGTCTTCCGGGGATAAACCGGGATTGCACCGGATCCACCCGGAGAGCCAGGCCTACAGCCTGATCCCCGGCCGGATTTTTCTCAATCAGAAAGGTCGCGAACTCCAGGGATCCGTCAATGAAAACGACCGGGAATTAATTCTTGATGAATTGATCTCCCTGCTGTCTGAATTCAGTTTAAACGGGAGTGAAACACCCTGTTTCGAACAGATTTTCAGACGTGAAGAGATTTATAACGGTCAGTTCCTGGAAAACTCAGCTGATCTGATCGCCATTCCCCGGGAGGGAATAGAATTAAAAGGTAAACTGGCACCGGCACCTGTTTTTTCAAAGAGCGTATTGAAGGGCATGCATACATATGACAATGCGTTCGTCTGGAGCAGGCAGGGAACGACAATCGGGACAGCGTCGCAACGCATTCCCGGTATCATCGATCTCTACCCCACTATCCTGTCTTATTTTGAGAAGCAGGATGAGGGAGCCGAAGGCCGGATCATTTTTAACTATAATTAAGGATCTTATTAATCCGAATCACTGCGAAGGAGACAATTTATGCAGACCCTGATCGCCCCTCATGGAAAGAAACTGGTAAATCGAATCGTTGAGGGCGCCGAACGCGATGCGCTACTGGAACGTATTCCATCAATGAGGAAACTCACCCTGAACCGGCGGGAAATCGCTGATCTGGAGATGCTCTCTGTGGGTGCATTCAGCCCCCTGGAAGGCTTCGTCAATTCAAAGGATTACGAAGGTATTCTCCACAATATGCATCTTTCAAACGGCCTACCCTGGACCATTCCGATCACCCTGTCTGTCAACGCGGACTGGAAAGGAAAAATCAAGGAAGGCGACGATTTGGCGATGTACGACCTGGACGGCGGATGTCTCGGCGTCCTGCACCTCGAGGAAATCTACCCTTACGACAAAAAGAAGGAAGCACTCCAGGTTTACAAAACCGATGATGGCAGCCATCCCGGAGTAGCTGCGTTGAATCAGCAGGGCGATTTTTACCTTGCCGGTAAAATAACTCTGGTCAATCGAGTATCACATGATGACCTTCAGTCCTTTCGGTTGGATCCCGTAGAATCGCGGGTACTTTTCCAGCAGAAAAACTGGAAAACCATCGTAGCCTTCCAGACACGGAACCCGGTTCACAGAGCCCATGAATACATTCAGAAATGCGCCATGGAAATGGTGGACGGTCTGTTGCTCCATCCTCTGGTCGGTGCAACCAAAAGCGATGATATTCCGGCAGACGTGAGAATGGACTGCTACCAGGTTCTATTAAAAAACTACTATCCGAAGGATCGCGTTGTGTTATCCGTGCTGCCTGCAAATATGCGGTATGCGGGTCCCAAAGAAGCCATCCTCCACGCTCTGGTTCGTAAAAACTACGGTGTTTCACATTTCATCGTTGGCCGCGACCATGCCGGAGTGGGAAGTTACTACGGTACCTATGATGCTCACCATATCTTCCGGGAATTTGATCCCCGGGCACTGGATATCACACCCCTCTTTTTCGATTATACATTTTTCTGCAAAACATGTGGTGGTATGGCATCCACAAAAACGTGTCCTCATGATAAGTCAAACCATGTATTCCTGTCCGGTACCAAAGTGCGTGAAATGCTGATTGCAGGCGAAAAACCGCCCGTGGAATTTTCCCGGCCGGAAGTCGCCCAGGTACTTATGGACGCACAGAAATAAGCGTGTGTCGCAGATAATTTATGAATAATATTAACCTGGCAACCCCGGGTAAGGAGTTATGTGATCTTCACATCCATTCCACTGCTTCCGATGGAACTCTGACGCCCGGAGAACTCGTTCAGAAAGCGGTGGAAAAAGGGATCCGTATCATGGCCATCACGGACCATGATACGGATGCTGCAAATGAAGAAGCTATCCAGACCGGTGAGACATTAGGTGTCCGGGTCATCCCGGGAATCGAAATTTCCGTTGAATACAAGACCCGGAACCAGAAAAAAATGTCGCTTCATGTACTGGGTCTGGGTATCCATGAGACAAATAGCAAAACCCGGAAAGGTTTTTCAAAAATCAGAGATGGCCGCCGCGTTAGAAACCCCAAGATTGTACGTAAACTCAATCTATTAGGTTATCCCATTACCCTGGAAGAGGTTAAAAAGTTTGCGGGCGGGGATATTATCGGAAGACCTCACATCGCCCGTGCATTGATGGAAAAAGGGTTTGTCGCCTCGTCTCAGGAAGCTTTTGATCGGTTTCTCGAACCCCGGGCACCTGCCTATATTCATCGATATCGACCGGATGTGAAAACAGCGGTTGATCTCATCGAATCTGCCGGTGGAATACCGGTACTGGCGCATCCGGGAATAATTAATACCAGATCCCATACTCACTTGAAGTCTTTAATTCTGGAACTGAAAAAGATGGGTATAAAGGGAATCGAAGTCCATTATCCCCTCCATAGCCAATCTCTTCATGATTTTCTGGTAGCTACCGCCCTGGAAGCAGATCTGCTGATTACCGGTGGAAGTGATTTTCACGGCGGTAACAAACCAAATTCGCAATTGGGACAGGGAACAGCCCGTCAGGGTATCCCTGTTGAACTGGGAGAACGTGTCCTGGAAGCCTTGAAGTCGGCATGTCACGTATGATCCACGCGCCATCCCCGAACCAAAACCGTGTATTAATCATTGGGTTGGATTGTGCGGAACCATCTCTGGTGTTCCACAAATTCAAGGATCAGCTTCCCACACTATCGGCTATGATGGAGTCCGGATCCTGGGGAACACTTCGGTCAACGGATCCCCCCCTGACCATTCCGGCCTGGTCCAGTATGCTAAGCGGTTACGATCCCGGCGCACTGGGATGTTACGGAATTCGCAATCGGAATCACTATTCCTACGACACCATGACGATTTCAACATCTCTGGATATACAAAAACCCCGCATATGGGATTATGCTGCAGCACATAACATGAGATCCATTCTTGTGGGAATCCCGCAAACCTATCCTGTCAAACCTATTTCCGGGTGTATGATCTCTGGTATGCTGACACCGGATCTGGAATGCGCATGCACCTGGCCGGCGGACCTGAAAAACGAAATCATGGATAAATTCCCCGGGTACGCCATTGATATCGAGAATTTCAGGAACATCTCCACCGAATCATTACGTGATCAGATCTGGGATATGACCGAAATTCGATTCAGGCTTTTTCGTCATCTGATTCATACACGACCATGGGATTTTGCCATGATGGTGGAGATAGGACTGGACCGTCTTCATCATGGTTTCTGGCATTACTGGGATCGGGAACACCCCCTTCATCCCGGTGAAACGAAATATTCCCGGATTATTCCGGAGTATTACCGGTTTCTGGATACTCACATCGCAAAAATTCTGGAGATACTCCCGGACAAGACACATGTATTTATCGTATCGGATCATGGTGCTCAGGCCATGACCGGTGGATTCCGACTGAATCAATGGCTTTTACAGAACGGGTATCTGGTGCTCAAGAATCACCCGGAGAACTCCATCACCCTTGATCGGAATCGAATAGACTGGTCGAAAACCGTGGCCTGGGGTGAAGGCGGGTACTACGGCCGAATTTTCCTTAACATCAAGGATCGGGAACCCTCGGGTATCCTGCCCCGTTCAATGGCTCAATCGGTTCGGTCAGAAATCGCCCGAAAACTGGAAACGATTGCTGATATGCAGGGACAAACCAACAGAATCATTTTCCCGGACTGTGAATTCGAAGTCATACACGGATTTCCACCGGATATCATGGTGTATTTTGGAAATCTCTCCGTCCGGGCACTGGAAGGATTCAGTACCGACGGTTTGTTCACGCTGCAAAACGATCGGGGACCCGATGGAGCAAACCATGACACCCACGGCATTTTTATCAGTAATCAACCCCACACATCCGGTGGTGATATCGGACCTCTTGATATTCTCGATATCACCCCTTCAACTCTTTCAATACTGGGTATTCCTGTTCCGGATTCTCTGAACGGCCGTACCCTGAATTATGATAATTTATTGTCTAATGAATAACTCATCTAAGAGAGGAGTCAATTATGTCTAAAGGATTCACAGTTTGGTTTACAGGATTATCCGGATCCGGAAAATCCGCACTCACCAATCGTTTGTCAGAAACCATCAAATCCCGGGGATTACCGGTAGAGATTCTTGATGGTGATGTCATCCGCAGAAGTCTCAGTAAAGGTCTGGGTTTTTCAAAAGAGGGTCGCGATGAAAACATTCGGCGTGTCGGTCACGTGTGCAGTTATCTCACGGCCACCAACCGGGTTGCCATAGCTGCCTGTATTTCCCCCTATGCCGAGATTCGAGACATGAACAGAGATCTCATCGGTAATTTTGTTGAAGTCTATTGCAAATGTTCTTTAAAAATCTGCGCGGAACGTGATCCCAAAGGTCTCTATGCCAAAGCGTTTGCGGGTGAAATTAAAGGGTTTACCGGTGTGGATGATCCCTATGAAGAGCCAGTAAATGCCGAAGTGATTGTAGAAACAGACAAGGAAGAAATCGAGGTCAGTCTGGGCAAAATCATCGAAAAACTGGAGGATCTTGGCTATCTTCCCACATCAGAAACACTCAGTGTGGATGAGGAAAAGAAGATCAAAAAACGACTGGAAGATCTGGGATACATTTAATTCTACCGGAAGTATTTTTGACCACAGAATATGGGTCACTCCAGGAAAACCGTAATAATCGGTCTTGATGGTGCAACTTTTGATGTTCTGGATCCCCTTATGGAGCAGGGGTTTCTGCCGACACTCAAACGGTTGAGGGATACCGGTATCTCCGGACCACTTGAATCCACTTTTCCACCCACCACTCCCCCGGCCTGGACATCGTGTTGCACCGGACTGGGTCCGGGCCGCCACGGCATCTTTGATTTCCTGACCAGCCCGTTAAAAAATCCAGCCCAACCACTTGTCACATCCCGATCCATTCAAGGTAGAAAACTCTGGCATGTCTTCCAGGACCATCAGCGCAGGTCCATCGTTCTCAATGTGCCTGTCACATATCCCCCTGAACCTGTCCATGGCTGTATGATCTCCGGAATGATGACCCCGGATTTTGAATCACCCTTCATGTATCCGCCGGAGTTGAAATCACGAATCAAAGCCGTCTGTGGAAATTATATTCCCAATATAGATATTCCGGGATATGACGTTTCTATTGAATCCGATGCGTTCCGATTTCTGGATGATATTTCGGAAATGCTGGATCGGCGACGAGAAGCAACCCGATACCTGATGGAAAATGAAGCGTGGGATTTTTTCATGGTTGTATTCATCGGAATGGACCGGATTCAGCATCTCTTTTTCAAATACCTGCTCCCGGGATCTCCACTCTATGATTCACCCCGGGGACGACGATTGCGAGAACGGATTCTTACGGAGTTCCGGAAATTGGACGATGCTGTGGAAGATATTGTGCAGCGTCTGGATGAAAATACGTCCCTGTTTATCATGTCGGATCATGGTTTCGGTCCGACTGCCGGATATTTTAATGTCAACACCTGGCTCCAGCAGAATGGGTTTCTGGCTGTCAAACCATTTAATCACTTGAAAAAGAAAACGTTTTTTCAAATCAAAGCTCTGGGTGAGTCCCGTGTTGTGGAGAAGGTTTTACCTGCAGGGATCAAATCATTTATCCGAAAGCGTATCCGGGAAGGCCGTTCCACACTGGGTTCCGCCCGGCAAGATCTTCACTCCGTAATTGACTGGTCAGGAACAAAAGCTTTTTTTGCGTCCATTCCCACCCAGGGGATTTACATCCATTCCTCCAGTGACAATCCGCGTTCTCCTGAAGAGATAGATACCATTAAGAGATCACTAAAATCACAGCTTCAAAACATCAAACTTCCCGGTGCAGATGGTCCGCTCCTGGATGACATCTGGTTTCGTGAGGATATTTTCAGCGGACCGGAAATGGAATTTGCCCCGCATTTGTTATTTAAATCACAAAATTTCAGTGTTCTGGGCCGGCAACATCTGGGAGCCTCATCATGGTTTGATACCTGCGTTGATCAACCCATCGGATTTCACCGGTCAGACGGTATTTTTATTGCTTCGGGACCGGGCATTCGAGGGGGTCGTATTGAGAATGCCCGGATCATCGATATCATGCCCACATGCCTGTATACCGCTGATCTTCCGATCCCGGAAAATCTTGACGGAACGGTGCTGACTCAAATATTTCACTCTGATTATGCAAAAGACCATGAAATCCGGTATTATGCACCGGATTCTGCCGATGCCGGTCATCGGGATAATACGGTTTACACGGAAGAAGAATCAGATGCTATTTCTAGTCGATTGAAAAGTCTTGGCTATCTGGAATAAATGAAGGAGTATTTAACTCATGCCTGCCCCAATTCGCACCCTTTACAATAAAATACCTGAAAAAATCCGATCGAGTCTCAACTTTTTATTAAAGGCGATTCTGACGGTTCTCGCATTTTACCTGCTGCTCTCACATCAGGTTCAAATGGTAGATCATCTCCCCATAGCACTGGATAATGGTTCCACCGTGAATCTGGAAGCCGGCGAAACGATTCGCATGGGTGGAAACACACTCATCCTGGTATCAGGAAAAAAAGCCCGGAAACCGGATGAAACTAAAGCCACGGCCTCCGTTTCCATTCACCAGGGCGCTCATGTGTATATACCTTCAGATGATGGTGGCGAGATGCTTTCCGGTACGACTCTGCCTCTGGAATCAGAATCAACTTTTGAAGCCATTATGGGGTATCTGCCGAAAATAGAAGCGTCCACGTTCTGGTTGTTTGTGCTCCTTGCTGCCGGAATCAAATTCATTGGAATCCTCTGTTCCATGTTCCGATGGCATCTCCTGCTGCAAGGTCAGGGTATCCGTTTCCCGTTCCGGCATATCTTCGGCAGTTTTCTCATCGGACGATTTCTGGGAACGTTTCTGCCGTCCACCATCGGTCTGGATGGGTATAAATTGTATGATGCATCCCGATTTTCACGGCGCACAGTCGAGGCAACGGCTGCCACGGTGATCGAAAAGGTGCTGGGTATCGTGGGTATTTTCATCACATTTCTGGTAGCACTTCCATTCGGTATGAGTATTCTCGGGGATCGTGCAGGCCAGATCGCAGCCATTACAGTACCGGTAGCCTCGGGAATTATAATCGGTTTCTTCACCCTGCTTTTTTATCCCGGAATCGTTAAATGGTTTATCGAAAACCTGCCCATTCCCGGCCGGAGAAAAATTGAAGGTTTTATCCATCGGGTCTCAAATGCGGCGGCGGCATACAAAACCAAGAAACTGCTGCTGCTGAATGCTGCTTTTCAGAGTTTTATGGTGCATTTCTGTACGGCAGCCATGTATTTTTTCACAGCCTTGGCAATCGGTGCTGTCGGCGCCACATTCTGGCAGGTGACGTTTGCATCATCCATTCAGATTCTGGCTACCGTGCTCAGTCCTGTAACCATTGCCGGGGAAGGAATCCGGGAAATGGCTCAGTATTTTTTACTGCGAAACCAGATGGGACCGGCTGAAGCAATTGTATCCGCCGCTCTGGGTTTCTGGGCAGCAGAAGCACTGACACTGTTCGGCGCTTATTTCTGGTGGGTCCGGAAAAAAGTATATCGACCGGCATTCCTCTATCTCGATAACCAAAAAGCGGATCTGGACACACTTCTGGCATCTGATGATTATGGTCTGGAGGAACTCCGGACTGAAAAAGAGGAACTGGGTAAAGGCTGGATGAAAACCGCCTTGTTCTCTCGTATTATTGCAGGTTTGTCAGGTGGTTTCCTGGCCGGTATTTTGCTCGGTCTCCTGGAGGCAATCTGGATTCTTGTTATGAAAGGATCCTCCCTGGATATTTTCCCCTACGCCATGCTGATGTATGGAATTATTGGTGCTCTGGTCGGAACAGGCGGTGGAATTTTCTTCGGTATAATCGCTCTGGCGTTCGGACACGTGAAGGGTACGGTCAACTCCTTTGCACTGATCTTCGCCGGCTGGTTCTCGCTGAACCTGCTGATTCTTGGTCGATTCCGTCTTTTCCGGGATGTCTGGAAAGAACAGGCGCTCCCAAAAACTGTACTTCTGATGCTTCTTCTGGTATGCGGGATCACATTTGTGGGATTGTTCGTCCTCAGCCGGACAGACAAACGTGCCAAAGATCTTTATGCGATCCGGCCAATCCTGCTGGGCGGTATCCTTATCGCCGCCGGTACGGTTGTCTGGGGCATCTCCGCGGTCATCTCACCGGGATCCGACACAAAAAATCAAGCATACACCACTCCTCAGGAGATCAAAGACAGACCCAATGTTATCCTGATCATGTGTGATGCGCTCCGGGCGGACCATCTTGGCTGCTATGGGGACACATCAGCCAAAACACCGGTGATGGATGCAATGAGTGACACAGGCGTTCGATTTCACCAGGCGTATGCTCAGGCAAGCTGGACCAAACCGGGAACAGCCAGCATATTTACTGCCCGATATCCCTCCGGACATAAAACCTTTCTCAAACCGGATATCCTTCCGGATTCCCTGACAACCATTGCGGAAGTTTTTCAGAAAGCCGGTTATTATACCGTGGGATTCCCCAATAATATCAACATCTCCCCCGGCTTTAATTTCGGCCAGGGATTTCATGAATATACCTATCTGGCGCCCGATTACTTTTTCGGAGCTTCTGAATCATCCTCCCAGGTGACCTATTATTCCATTTTGCGACTGGTGAGAGAACGATTCCTGGTCAAGAAAAAGTATCCCGGCCATTACTATCAGGAAGCCAGTGTTGTGAATGAACATATCCTGGAATACATCGATCGGAAAGGTGAGCAGGATCGCTTCTTCATGTATGTGCATTATATGGATCCCCATGATCCCTATTTTAAACAGCCCTTCAATGGAGTTGGCTATGCCCGGGTGAATATGCCGCATCCCGATCCGAATTTAGCGGAAGAACTTCGGAGCACCTACAGTGGTGAAATATCATATATGGACGGGAAACTGGGTGAGTTGTTTGAAGCTTTGAAGGAGCGGAATCTCTGGGACAATACCATCGTAGTGCTCACAGCAGATCACGGTGAAGAATTCTACGAGCATGACGGATGGTGGCACGGCACCACATTGTATGAAGAACAGATTCGTATTCCCATGATCTTCAAAATGCCCGATAACGAAATGGCCGGAGAGATTCGTATGGATCGGTCTCGTCAGATCGATCTGGCGCCTACACTCCTGGGGTTGTGCCGGATCCCCGCACCTGATGAAATGGGACTTGGCCGCCATCTTTTCCGGTCACCTCAATCCGCAGAAACCCATCTGCCGGTCTACGCGGAAGAAGATCATGAAGGGAACATGATCACCTGCCTTATTGATGATTCATGGAAATACATTAAGGCCAATCCCGATAATCCCCGCGGACTCGCAGAACACGAATTGTACCGCCTGGATATCGACCCCTTCGAGAAGAAGAATCTGTCCGGGAAAGAGAGTGAAATGCGTGCGGATATGGATCGGCGGATGGAAACCGCCCATGAGGCGGCTGAGAAGAATGCAGCAGAACGACAGGTAAAAGAACTGGATGCAGATGAGCTTCAGCGGATGAAAAATCTGGGGTACATCGTCGAGGACGAATAATAAATGCCTTCAAAAGTTCTGCTGATTGGACTGGACGGAGCAGACCCGGAACTGCTTCGAAAGTGGATATCCGCCGGGGCTCTGCCGCATCTGGAAAAAATCGCCATGGATGGTGCTTTCTCGTCCCTCCGGAGCACTATACCGCCTTTTACATACCCTGCGTGGTCATCCCTTCTTACCGGCGTGAATCCCGGAAAACACGGTATTATTGATTTCACATGCCGGATTCCCAATTCCTATGACGTCCGGTTTATCAACGCAACATATCGCCGAAAACCGACCATATTTAAAACACTTTCACAAGCAGGAATGATGGTGGGTGCCATGGGATTTCCCACCATGTATCCACCGGAATCGGTGAATGGATGGGTGATCTCCGGATTCGATTCTCCCGTTGCCGTCAATGCCGACGCTTCCTTCTGTTATCCCCGGGAACTGTTTCAGGAACTGGAAGAAAATGTGACCCGGTACACACTGACCGGTATTCAGGAACTGCGGATCGGGAAGAACTGGCATACCCGTGCAAGAAAGCAGATGATTCAGAATATCCGTGACCGGACACGTATCGCCGTGTATCTTCTGCAAAAATCGCACTATACCCTGGCAGGAATAGTCTTTTCAGAATCAGATACCGTGTCACACCACTTCTGGTCCGCCCACGATCCTGATTCACCGCGACGGACACCGGACCTGGAAACTCACTCAGACGCCATATACGAGATCTATCGTGAATTGGACACGGCGGTGGGGAAACTGTGTGAGCATCTTGATCCGGACGGTCATGTTTTCATAGTTTCCGACCATGGTTTTCAGGGCACCGGAGCGCGATCCGTCAGCATCAATCGCATGCTTCATCAATCCGGATTTCTGGCGTTTAAACCGACAAAATCCCGGAACTCCCTCTGGCAGCATCTCTCCCGGTCCGGAACACGACTGCTTCCGGTTCGCACACAGGAATGGATTTTTCGCAACATACCCGGAGGGATTCCTTCCCGCATTGAATCCGGCGCCCGAACAGCGGGAATCGATCTTAAAAACACCCTGGCATTTTCAGAGGAATTAAATTATTTCCCATCGATCTGGCTCCATGATCAGCGGTTCCCTCTGGGTCACGATTTGTGGGCAGAAAAACGCGTTCAGATTCTGACTGAAATTAAAGAAAAATTGTTGGGTGTTATTGATCCGGAGACAGGCAGTCCGGTTATCCGGAAAATTCATTTCCGGGAATCCCTATACTCCGGGGAAGCTGTTTCTGATTTTCCGGATCTGATCCTGGAACTCAACAACGATCACGGATATGCATATCCCATTACCCGCTCTAATTCACCCGGACCCTGTATCACTCCGCTGCCGCCCCATGAAATGACCGGGCGAAAAGGGGGCAGCATGAACGGAAGTCATGGACCGGATGGAATACTCTTAGCCGGAGGTCCTCACATACGATCTGACTCGCCACCTGATGACCCTGGCATTGAAGATGTTTTCCCGACAATTCTCCACCTGATCAACCATCCGGTTCCCGGGGATATCGATGGGAGGATTTTGCACAAAATGCTGGTTTTGGAAATTGGGTCGGCAGCCGCTCAAATCCCTGTGGACAGTAATTCAGATATTTCTTCCGGATCACCGGAACCTTACTCCGAGGATGAGGAAAAGGAAATTCAGAATCGTCTGGAAGATCTGGGGTATTTGTAGCGCTTTTTGAAGGTTACACAGTAGACGGTTATTCCCGATTGGTGTTTGTTCGTGATGTAGATAATACAATTTGACAGGAACAGGATAATTTACTCACTATTCACCGGGTTTGATTTTATCAGTTGTTCCTTGATAAATTTCTCGGGAATTTTGCTTGAAATGAGATTCAAATATAATTCCGATTCGCTTTAAAAGAGCCGTTGTGGAGGATTGAGAATAATGAAAAATGGGGAGGGGAACTCACCATCATTAAGACAAAAATTTGTTCTGCTTTTAATCCCTTTTATTGGGATAGCTATTGTGGAATATATAATTTTCGGTCCATTAAATCCAAATTATAATTTTTATAGTTCTACTCGTGCAAAACGTATCTTGGAATTGTTTTGTGTACCTTCAGATTATGGATGGGAGCTAACACCAAATTTAAAATGGAAAGATGAGTCTGGGAATATCGTGTTTAGCACAAACAGCCGTGGATACAGAGAATTCAATGAAACTGGTTTGGAAAAAAAGACAAACGAAGTAAGGGTTTTTGTTCCTGGCGATTCAATCCAATTCGGTGCAGAGGTTCCTCAAGATAAAGCGATCTGTGATGTTGCTGAGACAATACTTACTGATGAATCAAACAAATTGGGAACCAGTAAAACATGGGAGTTTATAAACGCTGCTGTTCCTTGTTGGGGGAATAGTCAGTCACTGTTAAGGATAAGAAATGAAGGGAAACAGCTGAATCCCGATTTATATATGTTATCAGCATGTCAAAACGATCCCGGTGATGCTTTTATGTTTTATTGCGCCGAAGATGTTGAGGATCCCATTTTAAAAAGACAAGCGAAGGCCATGTTACTTCCAGGAGTACTATTATCAAAATCGAAGATTCTAAGAAAACTTCAAAAATCAAGGGATTGGCTTGATAGGAAATCGAATTTTTTTGGATATCTATATTGGAGAAAAGCTTCAAGTAAAGCTGATAATAAACCAGACTGGAATAAAGAGATGTGGGAAACCCTTAATATAAAAGGCAGCTATAAAAAAATAATGATCCCTATATACCTGGATATTTTTTCACAGATTATTGAAGAGACCAAAGACAAAAACTTTGTTGTTGTTTATCCATCTCACAATTATGTCGGATTTATGCTTGATAAAGTACCCGGC
>SWBY01004876.1_pt1 | contig 17636 bp, 1 predicted proteins | sample 4693071 | NCBI WGS metagenome assembly SWBY01 (sample SAMN10267273, study PRJNA491770) | bioreactor metagenome | isolation source: DHS bioreactor inoculated with marine methane seep sediment | place: Japan: Omine Ridge, Nankai Trough | collected 2006-05-06 | reverse complement strand
GCACCCGCAACGCGGCATTTGCCACAATGAGTATATGCACTTCACCGTGATCGCTGATCCCGGACCGGTCTACCGCATTGATATTGGCGCACTTCCAGATCTGTTTCAACTCCTGATCATCATTCATGTGATTCACGAGTTTTTGTAATTTTTTGTTTTTTCGTACAGGTATTTTAAATTTCATCTCAAATCATCCTTTTACTATTTGTGTGTTTCAGGCCGGTTCAATGGAGTGTTCAATCGGCAGGATTTGATTAATCGAGACTACACCGATTTCTTACAGGAAACAAGAGCACCCTTTTCAATGGTTTGCTTCTGTCTGGAAATGTTCATATTGCACAATGGGTTAAACAAGAAACACCCCATAAAAGTAGGTGTTTTCTGGGTGTTTTTCGGGGGTTGACGGATCCGCAATCCGGCTCCATAATCCATAATAGATATCTAAAGAGTGCATCGAATGAAAAACGGCAATAATTTTGCTTGTTTTTCAAGGAGGAAATGATGAATAAAATAAAAAATCAGATAAATCTGAGCATCTTCGTTTTGTGTTTACTGAGCATTATGATTATGCCGGTTTTTGCATCTGCATCCGAATCCATCGTCATTGAGGTGGATACGCCTGAATTGATTATCTCAGTGGATAATGATGGGAATTCTATTCCAAAGGTGAAGGAGTATTACAATGGCGGAAAAACCGGTGCACCTGGGTTACCGAAAAAACTCCTGAATATTGCACTTCCTCCCGATGCATCACCCCACGGAATCACAGTGGAAGTCAGGGTTTTGGAATCAGAAATTCTGGAGCAAAAATCCTTGATCGAGCCCAACGGACCCATGGCGACCCGGGATGCAGATGGAAGAGAGATTGTGGAATGGGGAGATTTTGAAATCTCAGATGGAAAAGCCGTTTCAATATATCAAAACAATGCGTTCTATCCGGATGAGTGCGCTGAGTATTCCACTTTTTCTCAAATGCGAAAATGGAAATTTGTCCGGATCAATCATACGCCCGTCGCTTATAATCCTGTTTCCGGATTAATCCGGTTCGCTGGAAAGTGTGAAATCCGAATTCACTTTAATCGAACGGATGATCCTGTTTCTGACAAATTGCTTCATGACGATGCGTTTGACGATATGGCCCGGGATCTGTTCCTAAATTACGGCGAAGCATCAAAAATGTACCGCCCGAAAACCGAAATTGACAGCAGGAACCGTCCCGGGTACGTGATTATAACGAACCGGTACATCAGGGATAACTGTCCGACTCTGAACAATTTCATCGTGCATAAGGAAAACCAGGGTTACTCGACCCTGCTGATTACTGAAGTGGAATATTCCGGTCTCACCGGGCAGGAACCCAATGGATTGGCGGAAAAAATCCGGCAGTGGCTCATCGAAAATTACATCGATTACAATATCTGGTATGTGCTTCTGGTCGGCAATCCCCATCCCAGCAACGGAAATATTCCCATGAAAATGTGCTGGCCCCGGCGAGGCAGCAGCGATCACCGCGAAGCGCCCACCGATGCATTTTATTCGGATCTCACCGGGAACTGGGATTTGGATGGTGATGAGTATTACGGGGAGTACGGCGATTACACGGGGTCCGGCGGCGTTGATTTCGGACTGGAGGTCATTGTCGGCCGCATCCCGGTGTATAACTTTGATATGCAGTCGTTATCTAGTATTTTGATTAAGACAATGGACTATCAGAACGAAACAGGCGATGTGACCTGGCGGAAGAATGCGCTTCTTCCCGCAACCTTTTCAGCTTCAGATACGGACAATGCTGAGTTGACGGAGGCCATGAAGGATGATTTTTTAGAGAGCGCAGGGTTCAACACATATACGATGTACCAGCAAGGTGCATGTGAGGACAACTCCTCATTTGACAGCGACGAGGAGTTGCTGGACGGCGTGGTGGGCGTTCACTGGGCCGCCCATCCCTGTGGGTTAACTGCCTGGAAAGGACACGGGAGCGCTACAGGTGTCGGCATCGGATACGGCGATAACGATTGCGGAACACTGTTGGCAAACTCTGACTGTTCTGGTCTCAATGACAATCTGCCCGCCTTTGTTTTTCAAACGAGTTGTCTGAATGCGTATCCAGAAAATTCAGTGAATCTCGCGTATTCATTACTTTCCCATGGCGCCATCAGCACCATGAGTGCCACACGTGTGTCCTGGTATAGATCTGGTTGGTCAGGACCAACAGGGGAACTGACAAACGCGGATTTCGCCTATCACACAACCCGGCATTTGACGACACAGTATGCAAAAGTGGGACAAGCTCTGGCATTCGGCAGAACAGCCTCTGACGTCACTGAAGCCAGTTTCTTAATGAACGCCTATGATTTCAATGTGTATGGCGATCCTCAAATCCACTATAGTCAAAACGCCATCAGTACAAAATACTATGTGGATAAAACAAACGGCAATGACAACAACGTTGGTTTGACATGGTCACAAGCGTTCAAAACGATTCAGAAAGCCGTGGATTCATGTTCCACAGGGTCGTACTCCAGTCCCGACTATATTTATGTGGCGGCCGAAACCTATTATGAAAACATATCGATATTCATAAAAACAAGCATTTCAATTATCAGCGGATACCCGCCAGGCGGCGGCAACCGGGATCCGGACACCTATACAGCAACGATAAACAGCGGTGGATCCAATCGAGCGATCCAGGCGACATATGGCGGCAATCTGTCGTTTGAAGGATTTCGATTCGGATTTGGCATGGGTGCGGATTTCATCGCATGCACTGATATCAAATTCATCAATTGTCTATTCCTTGCCCTGGATGGCGTCAGAGGCGCTGGAATTAACAGTACAAGTTCATCGATAAGCATCCGTCATTGTGTGTTTAACGGAAATGACGCCACAGAATATGGCGGCGCTGTCTATGTCGAAGATTCCGATCTGGAAATAGTCAACTCCCTGTTTATCGGAAATCAAGCTCTCTCCGGCGGCGCCATTGCCATCAACAACAGCGTCGTTGATATTGATAACTGCACATTCAGCGGCAATGCTGCGACAACAACAGGTGGTGGCGTTTACAACTATGTCACCGCCGATACAACGATTATAAACTCGATCATGTGGGGCAATACAAGCAACCAGATTTTCGGTGACGCCACTGTTCTGTATTGCGATATTCAAGGTGGGTTTTCCGGTACCAGTGTCATTAATTCCGATCCACTCTTCACCACCGGCCCCAGAGGTTCCTATTACCTCAGTACAACAGCAGCCGGCCAACCCTCCAGCAGTCCTTGCCTGAACGCCGGATTCGGTTTGGCCTCCACCATGTGTTATGATCTGTATCTTGATAACTTCTGTTTATCTGAATTGACCACGCGAAGCGACCAGGTCACGGATCAAAGTGTTGTGGATCTAGGTTATCATTACTTGCACTTTGGATACTACGGGACGCCCACACCCATCCCCACCCACACGCCAACACCCACCAAAACGCCCACACCCTTTCCCACATATACCCCTTCCCCCACTCCTGAAATCATTTACGTGCCATCTCAATACTCAACGATTCAAGCAGCCATTGACGCTGCCTCATTCGACGACACCGTTCTGCTGGCGGACGGAACCTATACGGGAACCGGAAACAAGAACCTGAACTATAATGGAAAAAGCATAACGGTGACGTCGGAAAACGGATACGAGAATTGCATCATCGATTGTGAATTGAGCGGACGGGGGTTCGTCTTTCAGAACGGAGAGCTCCGGAATGCCGTTTTGGATGGGTTAACAATTCGAAACGGAAAAATGATTGCCGAACCAGATTATTACGGAGGGGGTATATCCCTGAGCATGGATTCATCTCCCACTATCATAAACTGCTATTTCACCGAAAACGAGGGCAAGCGAGGCGGCGCGATCTATTGTTTCCTGGCGTCTCCCCTGATCCGGAATTGCATCATAACGGGAAACACAGCGGAAACCGGGGGTGGGATGAGCATTGGTTCCAGTTCGGCAACCATTGAAGATTGTGACATTTTTGGAAACACATCAACGGATAGAGGCGGTGGATTGAACGTACTCTATTCTGTTTTTGAGATGAATATCACGAACTGTAGAATCCACGATAATACCAGTGTGGATGGTGGTGGCGTTTTTTGTCTTTCCACTTCCGGTCCCAATTTCATCAATTGTTTTGTCTATTCTAACTCGGCAACACGAGGCGCCGGATTGTACTGCGATAATTACTGTTATCCTGTGTTCAGGAACTGCACTATCTCAAATAATACAGCCACGGCGGAAGGCGGCGGCTTGTACTGCGATCAAAACTCCGATCCGGTGTTAATGAACTGTATCCTCTGGGGCGATTCATCGGGAACCGGGGAGCCGGAAGTATATATCAACAGCGGCACTCCCGAAATAACCTACTCTGATGTCCAATATACCGGTGGATACCCAGGTGAAGGGAATATTAACCAAAATCCTCTGTTTGAATCTGGAACGGAAGGTGATTTCTACTTGACGCAAGGCGGCGGAACCGACAGTCCGTGTGTTGACAGCGGCGCCGATGTCTCATCCTATACATGTTTCTCTTATAGGGATACTTACATTTGTATGAGATCCTTGTCCACGGATTCTACGGGGAGCCCGGATTATGCTCAGGTGGATATGGGTGCGCATTATCAGCAGATGCTTCTCGTTCCGGATGATTACGCGTCTATTCAATCCGCCATTGATGCCGCTCTGGAAGGTCAGATCGTGCTTGTCAGCAACGGAACGTATAAAGGATACAGAAACAAAGAGCTTGATTTCAGCGGAAAAAACATCACCGTCAAATCGATGAACGGGGCAGAGCTTTGCATTATAGACTGTGAGAATGACGGTCGGGGGTTTTATTTTCATTCCAATGAGAGTAACGATGCGCTTGTGCAGGGTTTCACTATCCGGAATGGTTCTGTAACAGGCAATGACAAAGGTGGCGGCATATTAGTCGAGGAATCCTCCCCGATAATCCGTCAATGTGTTTTATCACAAAACCATTGCGAAAACGGATCGGGGGGCGGGATATCTTGTACGTTGAGTTCCGCTCTTATCGAGGCGTGTGATTTTACCGGAAATACTTCGGATGGCTCCGGAGGTGGCATTTACGGTTATATGGGACCCCGAAAAATCACTAATTGCTCTTTTTCAGGAAATACGAGTCAAATCGGAGGCGGGATTTGCATTGAATTCCCTCCAGTGGATTCTCTAGTTTACAATTGCACAATCACGGAAAATCAGGCGTCAACCAGTGGTGGCGGCCTATACATTAATTATGGTTCCACTATGTCTCTTTCGGACTGCCGATTCATCGACAATGACACCGTAGGCAATGGCGGAGGTGCGCACTTGTATAATTCGAGCCCCACGCTCAGCAACTGCTTGTTCGAAACGAACGGTGCCGGGGCGGGAGGCGGTGTGTATTTCGCATCCGATTCGGACGCTTCCTTGTCAAACTGTACTTTCTCAGGAAACCATGCGTCCGAAGGTGGCGGCATAAGGGTGAGTTTCACCAGCGCGCCCAGTCTGATGAATTGTATACTATGGGGTGACACCGCATCCTCCGGTGATGAGATTTATGAGACCAGCGGCAACATATCCGTTACGTACAGTTGTGTGGCGGGAGGCTGGGGGGATCCCGAAGACCATAATATCGATGCGGATCCGTTATGGGTATTTGGATACAAGGGTGATTTTTATCTGGATTCATCATCAAAGGCTGTCAGTCCATGCATCAATGCGGGATATGATTTTGCTAACGCGACATGTTTCGAATCCCATGATGGAAATGTGTGTCTGGATGAAATGACCACTTCAGTGACCGATACCACAGATACCGGAAAAGTGGATATGGGGTACCATTATACCATTTCTCAGATATACCGGGTTCCAGCCGATTACAGCACCATTCAGGCTGCCATGGATGCAGCTGAAGATTACGGCATCGTTGAAGTGGCGGATGGCACTTACACCGGCGCAGGCAATAAGCATCTGGATTTTCATGGCAAACCCATGATAGTCCGATCTGAAGATGGTCCTGAATTCTGTTTCATTGATTGTGAAGGGGACGGACGCGGGTTCCACTTCCACAATGATGAAGACACCCGTTCCGTTGTCAATGGATTTACGATTCGTCACGGTGACATCAGCAGCTCCGGCATTCAGGAAGGCGGCGGTGGAATCTATTGCCGTGGCGCCTCTCCGTACATTACAAACTGCTGGTTTTCCAGTAATTTTGTTACACTCGACGGTGCCGCCATATCCTGTGAATACAACGCCAATCCTGTGATTACCGATTGTATTTTCTCCGATAATGATAGCAATGGAAACGGCGGAGGTATCTATATCAATCAATCTCACGCAGATATCATGAACTGTCTCTTTGAATACAATGAAATCGGTGGCGCAGGAGGAGGTATCTATCTGGAAAACGGCACGGATACGACGCATATTCAAAACAGCACATTTTACGGCAATGTAAGCGATCCCGGTTCATCCGTCCATAGCAATGCTTCCCTGGCCGTTATCACTGACTGCATCATGTGGGCCGGTGATACCGTGGAGATCTTTGCATCCGGATCCGCGCCTGTTGTGACATATTGTAATATTGCAGGCGGGTATACGGGTACCGGCAACATCAATCAGGATCCTGAATTTGATTATGGATCTCAGGGTGATTACTATCTCGCCGCTACAAAAAGCAGTCCCTGTACTGATACAGGAAGCGCCCCTGCAGCGAGTATCTGTTTTTCTGTCGCTTTTGATGCTCGATGCATGAGTCAGATGACCACTCGGGTGGATGAAGGTCCCGATTCCGGCACAGTGGATATGGGGTATCACTACCGGATCATTGGAGTGCCCATTCCTACCCATACTCCCACCCACACACCCACACCCACACCATCACCCGAACCGGGGATCGGTGCGTGCGATTATTTCGACAGACCGGATTCAACTGTTATTAATGGATGGACTGAGCAGTATGGTGATTACGAGATCAGCGGCAATATGCTGATGGGTGTGGATTTCGTTAATTATATCACCCATGATGGCAGCGAAAGAGCGGACGGCTGCGTGGAAGGACGCGCCATCCGAGCGGCTGGAACTCACAATCAATATATCGGACACATGGCACGATTCACCGAGAACACGGATCACATCCGAGGTGCTGTCCGGGATCTGGCCAACTTGGGATACTGGAACAGTTTTGCGATTTATGACGGCAACACCATCGTCCGGGGAGAAACGGGGTATAATTTCGGTACCGATGCGATTGTGAAGTTTGAGTATTCCGGGACAAACGTCACGCTAAGCATTGACCCTGACCGAGACGGTACCTGGGATTACAGTTTCAGTTCTTCCGTCACGCGGACAGGCTCCGGATTAACCGGGGTTGCCGGATTCCAGCAGTGTTATATGGAGGAGTGGTGTTCCGGAGAGGTATGTGGCCCCTGGACGCCTCCAACCCCGACGCCGTTCCAGACCGCTGCTCCCACTGACACCCCAACCATTATTCCCACTGACTCGCCGGTACCTCCCACAAATACACCTGCACCTCCCACAAACACACCGGTACCTCCCACAGTCACTCCCACCGGAATGCATTGCCCTCCCGACTCTGTCTTCTCGCAACCAATGAACCCGGTTTATTTAGGAAGTAATTGGGATAGTGATGAGGACACGGACAGCACATGTTATGATGATTTCTGGGGATTATCGGCATCCATATGCGCGATGAACTGGTGGGGCATGGGAATACCCTCCCCTGAGACGAATTTCACCATTACTTTTTATGTGGATAACGCAGGTGCACCCGGTGCGGAATATGCTGTGCGGAATGTAACCGCAACCCATTCAGATACCGGGTACATTCTTAATGAGGAACCCGTGTACTATTTCAGTGCGGAATGGCCGGTTTGCGTGGATCTTGATTTAGGCTGGGTGTCTGTCCGCGGAACCGTTGAGGGAAATGTATTTTACTGGGTAACGAGTCCCACAGGGAATAGTGTGATGTTTTACCAGTTTGATACAAGTTGGTATTTTGAGAATCATGATCTGGCCTGGTGCCTGACGGCGCCGACACCAACACCCATCCCAACCGCTACACCGGCACCTCCCACATACACACCCGGGCCGACTTTCACACCTGTACCTCCTACCAATACACCGGAACCAACTTCCCCACCGACCAGTACCGAAACCCCGGAACCTACGGCAACACCCACACAAAATGTGCTGGATTGCCCGCCGGAAGCTATTTTTGGCCAGAATTTCGATCCGTTCAACATCGAGGACATGTACGACAGTGATGAAGATGAAGGGACACTGACCTACGAGAGTTATTATGTGACAGAAGATATCTGCGACATTCACTGGTGGGGCGTATGCTATGATACGGTTTCAACAGATTTCACTATTCTATTCTATGATGATGGTGTCGGAATGCCGGGGACGTTTGTTACGCAACGAATCGTCACCGCCACATATGAAGACACAGGATATGTTTATGATCTTCAGCCTGTTTACCGGTTTGACGCAGAATGGCCGAATTGCGTTTCCCTGCCCTTTGGCTGGGTTTCTGTGAGAGGTGTGATGGACGGAATAACCTTTATGTGGTCATCCAGTCCCTTCGGGGATGGTATGCTGTACTATGGTGACCAGGGGGGAACCCCTGGTTTTATAAACTCCGACGTGGCTTTCTGCCTGACTGACAGTACTCCGGGACCCACAAATACGCCCACAGCTACACCAGACCTTTGGTCCTGTCCTGCTGATACCGTCTATAATCAATCCATTGATCTCGCAGAGATGGATGAGTGGGAGAGCGATTTGGATTATATGAGTGAAATTTACGAATATTATACGGCAACCGGCAATATCTACTCTGTTAACTGGTGGGGGACCTTCGACTATAATATGCCAATATCGGATTTCATCATTTCGTTTCATATAAATGATGACGGTATGCCGGGAATAGAATATTCTCAACATATTGTCACAGCAAATATGATAGAAACCGGAGAAACGCTTCATGGCGAAACGATTTACTATTTCTCATGGGATTTGCCACCCTGGTTCGGTTTGACCCAGGGATGGATCTCAATTGTCGGACCGGTTGATACGATTTACTTCAATTGGATCACCAGCCCTTATGGGGATGGTACAATGGTTTATTCGGTGGAAGGATTTTTCATGGAGGAATCGATAAATATGGCGTTCTGTCTTGCCGGGGAAGCGTATACACCCACGCCACAACCGACTGATACACCCACATTTGTGCCAACATCGACCCCAACCCAGTCACCAACCCACTCACCCACTCCCACTCCCACACCCACTCCCACACCGACACCTACGCCACCGCCGACATTCACCCCCACAATAACACCTACAAGTACGGCTACGGCGGTACCTACCGGCACACCGACACAGGTCTGTATCAACGATGGGGATGTCATCGATGATAACGAATTTACTGCCGGTGACGCACAACTGGCATTCGAAATCGTTATGGAACTCTATGTGCCGGACGACCGGGAATGGTGCTCAGCGGACTGTAACGGCGATGGAAGCGTCACCGCCGGTGATGCGCAGCAGATCTTCGGGGCGATTTTTGGAGGGAGTTGTATAGATCCGATTTAATCAGGCTGGGTTCATTATTCAATGTGCTCATCAATCTGTCATCTCGATACGGAGTGAGAGATCTGGCAGCCAATGATTGTGAATTCTTTAAATTCTACAACTTAAACCATAAATACCTGGGTTGGTATAGGTGTTTCATAGGTGTTTTCCGGGGGTTGACGGATCCGCAATCCGGCTCCATAATCCATAATAGATATCTGAAGGGTACATCGAATGAAAAGCGGCAAAAATTTTGCTTGTTTTTCAAGGAGAAAATGATGAATAAAATAAAAAATCAGATAAACCTGAGCATCTTCTCATTGTGTGTTCTGAGCATTATGATTATGCCGGTTTTTGTGTCGGCATCCGAATCCATTGTCATTGAGGTGGATACGCCTGAGTTGATTATCTCTGTGGATAAAGATGGGAATGAATATCCAAAGCTCGATGGATACTTCAACCGCGGCAAGCCTGGAACCCCGGCGTTGCCCTGGAAAACGCTCGATGTGGCGTTGCCACCGGATTTGGACTGGGACAGCGTGGGACTATCCGTCCAATCAGAGCGGAAATCAAAACTAAAAGGTGAATTTAATATCAAACCGGCGTCTGTGGAATTCACATATAATGAAACCGGTGAAAAAATCGAATTCTGGGAGAATCCGGACGCAATATCCGATGGCAGGGATTTGACTGTTTATTCTAAGAACGCGTTTTTCCCGGAACAACAGGTGAGGATTATTGCCTGGTCCCAAATGCGCAAATGGAAGTATATCCGAATCGAGATTTGTCCATTCTCATACAATCCGGTTTCCGGGGAACTGCATATGACGGAAAAATTCCGGATTGCAATCGAATTTGAACGGACTGATCAGGCTGTTTCGGATTTACTCCTTTGCGACACGGCAAAGGATGATATTGCCCGGAAACGATTCTGCAACTATATGGAAGCAAAAGAATGGTATATACCTGAAAAAATCGTCACCCGGGATGCAACCTATGAATATGTAATAATTACAACCAACGGTATAGCAGCATACAGTAGTGAACTCGATGATTTTGTAGCTCACAAGGAAATACTGGGATTTAACACGTTGGTTGTTACGGAGGATGATTATGACGGGCTGACCGGACAGGCTCCCAACGGAACCAGTGAAAAAATTCGTCAGTGGCTCATTAACAACTGGGTCAGCATGGGGATCGACTTCGTTCTGTTGATCGGGGATCCCAGAACAGACAGCGATCAAGTTCCCATGAAAATGCTCCGCGCAGTCGTCAACTCATCCGATTTTGATAACTCGCCATCTGATTATTTCTATGCAGATTTATCAGGCAACTGGGATTTGGATGGTGATCTGAATTATGGCGAGTACGTGGATGATCGGGGACCCGGTGGTCTTGATTTAGAGGCAGAAGTAGATGTGGGTCGAATCCCCTTTTATGGAAGTCTCGCTGACATGGATGCGATCCTTCAGAAAACAATTGATTATCAAAATGCAGATGGTGACCTGGGATATCGAAATAAAATTCTATTTCCCATGAGTTTTCTTTCTGAGAATACCGATTCTGCCTATATCAGTGACGATATGATAACGGATTATCTAACTTCCGGCGGCATAACAAACTATACTTTGTATCAACAGGGAGCATGCACGGAAGACTCTGTTTTCACCAGCGATGAAGAGTTGGTGGATGGCGCTACATGGAATCATTGGAAAGCTAATCCGTATGGAATTGTTGTATGGGGTGGTCATGGAGCGCCGGATTACACCCAGGCAGGAACAAACGAAAATGTATGCGGTATCTTGTTTTCCAACTCAAACTGCGCTGATCTTGATCCAACAAAGTCGTCTATCGTATGGATGGGCAGTTGTTCGAATGGGACACCGGAGACTACAGACAACCTGGGTTATACAATGCTTCAGACAGGAGGTATCGGGACCATAAGTGGCTCACGGGTGACTTTTTATCATTCTGACTGGCGGGACCTTGTGGGAACCATGAACCAGGGGGATATGCCGTATCATCTATTCAAGAATATGGTGAATCCTGGTTATACTGTCGGTACAGCCCTGTATGAGATGACTGCGCTCTTAACCATTGAAAAGGAAACCCGTATTTGTAATGCCTATCGATATAATCTTTATGGTGATCCGCAAATCCATTTTGATCAAACAGGTGAATACGAGGATTATTATGTAGATAAGATCAATGGCAGTGATTTCAATACAGGATTGAGCTGGGGAAACGCTTTCGCCACCATTCAAAAGGCTATTGATTCCGGCGCCGGCGTACACCATGGAATCAATATCATTCATGTTGCAGCTTCAACATACTATGAGAATATTTCTTTAAATAGTAAAGTCACTTTAGCCGGCGGGTATCCTCCGGGAGGCGGCGATCGCGATCCACAAGTCAATATTACTACCATCGACGGTCTGATGAGTGACCGGACCGTCCGGATCCCAAACTGCAGAGCGGTTATGATGGACGGATTCACTATTCGAAACGGTTCAGGCGGGATCGGCATCGAGCAATTATCAAAATACATAACCATATCGAATTGCGTAATATCCAATAATTCCACTAGCAACTATGGTGGCGGGATCTATTGCAGTAACGTTTCAGAGGTAGCTTTATCGCATTGTACAATAATAGATAATTCAGCAGCCGCGTCTGGCGGGGGAGTCCGGTGCCTTGATTCATCAGATGTTGAAATGACCAACTGCATCCTCACCGGGAATTCCTCTGTTGATGCCGGAGCCATTCAGATTACAGACTCAACAGTCGATATCCAGAACTGCACCATTGCTGAGAATACAGCGACAGGTCAGGGAGGTGGAGTACAAACTACTCTGGGCGCAACGGTCCTAATTACCGATTCCATCATCTGGGGAAATTCACCCAACGGTTTGAATGGATTAGCTGGAGTGACATACACTGATATCCAGGGTGGGCATGCCGGCACTGGGAATGTCAACCAGGATCCGCTGTTTGAAACAGGCCCTGACGGGAGTTTTTACCTCAGTAACACTGCAACCGGTCATGTTTCTGACAGCCCATGCCTTGATAATGGCTCGACATTATCTGTGATTATCTGTTTTAAGGCATATGAAAATCGTTTATGCATGGATGACCTGTGCACACGTATCGATGAGGTCATTGATGGTAGTCAGGTTGACCTGGGGTATCATTATCTGAATACTAATTTTTATCAGACCCCCACACCAATACCCACAGTACCAACGAATACACCAACACCCTCACCAACACCTGCTCCTGAAATCTTCCTTGTTCCCGATTTTTATTCAAACATTCAGGCAGCTCTGAATGCCGCGGATTCCGGGGACATCGTCCTCGTCGGCAATGGCGTCTATACCGGGACGATGAACAAGGAACTGGATTTCCAGGGAAAATCCATTCGCCTGATCTCCAGAAACGGCGCTGAGCACTGCATCATCGACTGCCAGGGCGATGGCCGGGGATTCTATTTTGACGATGGGGAGAACCGGAATGCCCTCGTGGATGGATTCACTGTTCGGAACGGAAGTAAAACTGTTTCGCCGGATTACTATGGCGGCGCCATCGCTTTGTTTGCAGACTCATCCCCAACCATCAAGAATTGCATTTTTTCTGGTAACGAAGCCACGCGCGGTGGTGCAGTGTACTGCTATCAATCGTCACCTATAATCAAGAACTGCATCATCACTGGAAATACAGCCGAAACCGGTGGGGGATTGGACGTTGGAACCAGTGCATCTATTATTGAAAACTGTAAAATATATGGTAACACCGCAACAGATAAAGCTGGGGGAATACAAGTATTTTTCACAACTATGGATATGAATATCACGGGATGCGAAATATTTGACAATACTGCGCCAGATGGTGGAGGCGTTTTCGTCTGGACGGCGGACTACGTTAAATTTACGAATTGCCTGATTGCCGACAACACTGTTACCCGGGGAGGTGGTATCTTCTGCGATACGTTCTCTGAGCCGTATTTTTATAATTGCACGATCTCCGGTAACACTGCATCGGGTCAAGGTGGCGGCTTATATTGTGACGATAATTCCGATCCCCACTTTTCGAACTGTATTTTCTGGGGCGATTCTGCCGGCTCCGGTGACCCGGAAATTTATGTCAATTCCGGATCACCTGAAATCATGTACTCGGATGTGTACCAGTCCAGCGGCGTATACCCCGGTGAGGGGAATATCAACCAGGATCCGCAGTTCGTATCCGGACCGTTTGGCAAGTTTTATCTGGATTTTGAAAGCAAAGCTGTCAGTCCCTGTATTGATGCATGTAACGATTTGTCTATATTTGACTGCTATCCATCTTCAAAAGGTCAAATCTGCATGTTCCAATCGACAACCCGGACAGACAGTTACCTGGATTGGGACTATACTGATATGGGGTATCATTATCACCGGATCCTGGAAGTTCCTGACTTTACCCTCACAATCCAGGGAGCCATTGACTTTGCCATTGACGGCGATACAGTGAGAATTGCTGACGGAACATATACCGGAAATGGCAACAAGAATCTTGATGTCAGGGGTAAGGGTATAACTATCTGCTCAGAAAGCAGTGCTGAAAACTGTGTCATCGATTGCGAATCTGACGGCCGGGGAATTGAGATCACCACTGGGGAAGGCAGGGATACGGTCATTCGCGGTTTAACCATACGAAATGGTGTGGTCCGCGATGGAAATGGAGCTGGTATAACCTGCACCGAGTACGTGTATCCTTCCATCAAAGAATGTGTGTTTTACTTCAATGTCGCTTCAGATGAAGGTGGCGGGATGTACTGCGAATCCTCCATGCCCGTCGTCACTGACTGCATCTTTGATCACAATTCCTCAGGCAATGGAGGTGGTTTTGCCAGTCTTGATGGAAACCCGATTGTAAGCAACTGTCTCTTTACGCATAACAGCTGTTCGAATTCCGGCGCCGGCGCTTATCTGGAAGGAGATGATGTCAGCGCTATCATTGTCAACTGTGATTTCATTGACAATTCAGGGAATAAGGGAGGAGGATTGAGCACGTTCCATGCAGGCTGCTACAACAAAATTTCGAACTGTCTTTTTCAGGATAACACTGCATCGTACATTGGTGGAGGTCTTCATTTATACAGCTCAGAATTGACAATATCAAACTGCATGGTTTACAGAAATGACAGTGATGCCAAAGGTGGCGGGATCTATATGGGTAGCTCATCACCATCCATTCTTAATTGTACTTTCAATGAAAATTCCACCCTTCAAGGCGGTGGTGTTTATTGCAGCCAGAGTGAACCCAGCATTACGAATTGCATTCTCTGGAATGATACAGCCACCAGCCAGGGTGATGAAATTCATGGTTTTTTATTGCCTGAACACATCGTGACCTACTCCTGTGTAGAAGGCGGCTGGGGCGCTCCGGAAGACAACAATATCGATGCGGATCCTCTGTTTGTCAGCGGACCGAATGGAGATCATTATCTTGACAACACCTCAAGAGGGGTGAGTCCATGCATCGATGCAGGCAGTGATGCCGCATACGATTTCTGTTTCAGCACAGTTTTCGGTGAACTATGTCTGGATGAGTTAACAACACAAGTCGATGAGGCGCTGGATAGAAACATTGTGGATCTGGGGTTCCATTATACTCTCAGGAAAGTTCTTTCTGTCCCTTCCCAGTATGCCACAATTCAGGCAGCCATCGACGACGCAATGGATTACAACATCGTCGAAGTCGCCGATGGGACGTATACAGGGCTTGGCAACAAGGATATCGATTTTCTCGGCAAGATTCTTACTGTGAGATCCGAAAACGGACCAGAAACCTGCATAATCGACTGTGAAAGCAACGGGCGCGGGTTTTACTTCCACAATGGTGAAACTGCCGATTCCATACTGGCAGGTTTCACCATCGCAAACGGGTATACGACCTCTTACGGCGGCGGTGTGTTTTGCATCGGATCTTCGCCGTTGATAACCGGGTGCATTATCGATGATTGCGATGGATCTCTAAAGGGTGGAGGAATTTACGTTCAATCTGCTGCGCCGGTGATCACCAATTGCCGGATTCAGAACAATGGAGCCGGTTCGTACGGCGGCGCATTGTTCTTTTCCGATTCAACCGCCGAGTTGTCCAATTTACTCATCACCGACAATGCAGCAGGGAACCGGGCCGGCGCTATTTACTGTTCGCAGTCAAACATCCGAGTCGAGAACGCCACCATCACAGGCAATGCAGCCGGAACCACAGGCGGTGCTTTATGTGTCGAGAATTCCAATCCGATTTTCAAAGACTGTATCATGTATGGCGACAGCCCCAATGAAATCATTGTCATCTCCGGAACACCTGACATCACCTACTGCAACGTGCAAGGCGGATACGCCGGAACCGGAAACATCGATTCCGATCCGGACTTCGCCACAGGACCCATTGGCGATTATTACCTGTCTCCAACGAAAGTCAGCCCCTGCGTCGACGCCGGCAGCAACGACGCCGTCACGATCTGTTTTCCTATTGAGCTGGGACAGCTCTGCATGGGACAACTCACGACGAACACAGATGAGATGCCGGATATGTCTACTGTGGATATGGGCTATCATTACCCAATCATCATCAGCGCATCCACGCCCACGCCGGCTCCCACAGCCACGGCAATGCCCACATTCACGCCCACGCCGATGCCCACAACACGCCATGTCCCCTCACAATACGCCAATATCCAACTGGCTGTGGACGCTTGTCAGGATTATGACGTGGTCTTGGTTGCGGACGGAATTTACACAGGCTCGGGAAACCAGGAGATCAATTTCAACGGAAAAACGATTTCAGTTGAATCAGAGAATGGACCGTTGAGCTGCGTCATCGATTGTGAAGACGTCACCCATGCGTTCAGGCTGCTCACCGGAGAAACCAGCGATTCATTGATCCAGGGTTTCACCATCCGGAACGGCAACTTCCCCCAATACGGCGGCGGCGTGTATCTGAACGGAGCATCCACTACCATCGCCAACTGCATCTTTGAGGACAACTGGGCGTTGACCAATGGCGGCGGCGTTTATGCGAACAACTCCACCTCACGAATCGCTAATTGCCTGTTCACAGGCAACTTCTCGCATTACGGTGGCGCTATCCTCTTCGCCGGCGGTTCAGATATCGTTATCGAGAACTGCACTATTGAAAACAACACCGCCAATGCGCGGACCGGCGGCGTCTACGCAGCCGACAGTAGCAACCTCACAATCGTCAACAGCATCATCTGGAACAATGCCTTCGACGAAATCTATCTTGGCACCACAGCAAGCGCAACGGTGACATATTCCAACATCGATGGAACCGGCGTCTACACCGGCGCCGGCAACATTAATGCGGATCCGCTGTTCATATCCTTTGCCGGAGCGGATTATAATCTCAGCCAGACGGCTGCGGGCCAGGCCTTAAACAGTCCCTGTGCAGACGCCGGATCCACTTCTTCTGTGTGCTTCCCCAGTTACACCGGCGCTGTGTGCATGGACGACCTGACCACAAGGACCGATCAGGTTCTGGACGGCGTTCTGCCGGATATGGGCTTCCACTATCACCAGCGGTTCGGGTTGCCCACATCCACGCCAACGAATACACCCACCGGATCACCTGTGGAAACGGCGACGCCCTTCTCGACAGCGACTCCGTTCGTCACATCCACACCCACGCCCTTTGCAACAGATACTCCCACTGATACGCCTTCGCAGACGGCTACGGCGGTATCTACCGACACCCCAACCGTCGTGCCCACTGACACACCGGTGCCGGCCACGGACACACCCGGACCGACTTTCACACCCGCACCACCTACAAATACACCACTGCCTCCCACCAACACACCCGGACCGTCCACTAACACACCTGGACCTCCGACGATTACGCCGACCCAGGCGCCATCAGCGACACCGGAAATCATTGCCTGTCCGGCAGATTCCATTTTTTCACAACAGCCGGATCCCTATGATCCGCAAGTG
>SWBY01001669.1_pt1 | contig 17715 bp, 8 predicted proteins | sample 4693071 | NCBI WGS metagenome assembly SWBY01 (sample SAMN10267273, study PRJNA491770) | bioreactor metagenome | isolation source: DHS bioreactor inoculated with marine methane seep sediment | place: Japan: Omine Ridge, Nankai Trough | collected 2006-05-06 | reverse complement strand
GTCTTTTCTTAAACGAATGCTGATCAATCCTTAAACGAATGCCATTGGGCGCCGGCGTCCCTGCCGGGTCATGGGGGCTTGGACGATGTAATCACCGCTTTCTGTCTTGGGAAAAGTTACGGGTTAAGATAAGCCTTTAGGGATTACATGTCAGCGGCAAAACCAAACCCCCTTGAAAAGGGTCAGGGGTTACAAGTCAGCGGCTATAAACCGGTTATAGATCGGTTCGCAGAGCAGCTCCGATTTTCGTCGCATGGGTCTTTGAAACACCGGCAATTTCAGCAAAATCGAGCCATTGACGCAGGGTTTCAATAACCTGATCCAACATCTCGTTTGCCGCCATTTCCGGTTCGATCGAACCGTCGGGTCATGAAGTGGCTGCGGCCGCCTTCATGGTGAAGTCGGCAGGGAGACATTTTGATGCCTGCCTTCATTGCCATCAGATGATAGGCATATTCGATTTTTCCATATCCTTTGGGATCAGCTAAGAGTCCTTGTCAATGGACTGTTTGTATTAGCAATATCTTGCTTGTTATAATGAATTTAGCCTTATTGCCGGTAAAAAATGGCTGATTATGATTGTTCCCTCACCCTGGTCTCGAAAAATACCTTAAATCCACGATACGGACCTTCTCTCTCGACCGTCCCTCTCCCGGAAATCCGCCGATGCAGTCTATGCTTAGGTTTCTTGTTATGCAGAAAACTTAAGAGCAATGCTATTCGTACGATATGCAGTTAACGAAATCTATCAGATACACCTCATTGTTGACTGAAATGAAATGTTGTGGATACTATTCGTTGGAGATGATGAGAAAACAAAAGATTAACTTGTTGGGTGCAGAAGAAATGAAATTGAACAGTACACCAGCAGATGATCCAAACTTCGTTCGAGTCGTGAACTCGATCCTTGGCGGCGTTGTTTCCGAGCACGCCCCAGAGATCGTGGCATTGATTCAGATCGACAACTGGTTTGACCACCAGTGGCTGAACTTCTCGGGCAAAGTGCTGGGCGCGCTCGGAGTATGGAAAAAGGAACTGACGATCCCGCCGTTCAACCCCAACAGAGTCAAGAGTCAGACGGTCTATCGCCTAGTCGAAGACAAGAGGTATGAACAGATTCAGGCACCTCCCCTCCACGTTGCGCAGTCAAGTTCTGACAACCTTAATCGGAAGTTAAAGTACGCTGCTGACTCGGGAGTTTTTCTGTGGTGGACCAGCAACACGGTCAGCAACGGCAAAGGCAGCGTCATGGTCTGCACACAAGCAGGAGACGAGTGTTCATCCTGGTTTGCTTCATTGGAAAGAGAACCAGATTGGAGAGTAAACAAAACGGAAGACATCCCCGTTGGCGTCGTTGAGCGATTAATGGATGGCATCGAACAAGAAAATGGAGGCGATGCCTGATGGCACCCCTCGTTTTGGCATTGGAAGCATGCCTAATCAACACCCTGATGAAACATTTATTCACCGTATTTGGGAGGATATTCAGGAAACGATCTAGCGCTTTAAATGCTGCCATTTGGACTCTCATTTTCTTAATATCTTTTAACATCACATCTGGTAGTGAAACACAATCTCCAAAAGACGAACCATTGATTTTAGAACTCCAAATCAGACCTTCAGGATTAAAGCGAATTGAAATATTAATATCAGAGGATAAACCTTTTCATGTTATTTCATATGTCAATGAGGCACGCTACATTGTTGATGGTGAAATCAAACAAATAACAAATGGAATCGCTTTCGTAAATCTCGAAGTGGAAGTTAGTGGCCTATGTGGTAATTCCAGCTCACATAGATCAAGATACAAATACGAATTGAAAATAAATGAACTTAAGGGGGGTCTGTTCAAATCTTTCGGGACCCGGTACCTTTCTATTGGTAGTGTATGGCTTCGCTCCGGACTTGATCCCAGGCCGATCCTGATAAAACAACTCGATGGAGAAGCCGAATTAGCTTTGGCTGCCGCAGAATATTTGGGATTGTACTGTTGTGACACAAACCGCGCACTGACCGTTCTTGAAGAACTTCAAAATCATGAAGATCTGAACATCAAAATGGCTGCAGAAGCTGCAATTAGCTACATTAAACATAGGACTCAATAATTATTATTAGCTTTCTTGGAGGAGTTCCTCTGGTGCTGGGGTTACGCCGGCGATCCAGGCATTGCGTCTCACCTATTTGCACGGTATCATCAAAATGTTAATTGTAAATGCAACTGGCTGATTGTCGGAGAACCAACTCGTGAACCAGTTAAAAGGTCGAAAAATTTCACATTGGATTGGCACTGAGATGGCTCTACTCCAAGGTGGCGATGAAGAGCCAGTTAGATGGACTGACGATTTGGTTCCCTATTTGCAGTTTTACAGTATAGATATACATTTTTCTGATGGACGATTTGTCAACTTAGAAGCTCGCTTGGACGATGATTACAATTATTTTGGTCTGTTTTTAAAAGTTGAATCTCCGATGTTAGAACTATATGAAGCCACAGAAAGTGATTTTTTAAGAACTCGTGAGCTAATAACTTTCCCGATGGGGTGTATCGAGGATGTACATCCAATAGTGGATGAATATGGCCAATGTGTTTCACTAGAACTCTTGGTAAACGGTATAAAAATAAGGTTTTTAGCAGGTGAAATTTGTTGGCAAGACGGAAAACCTGAAATTGTAACACCACAGGAGTTCATTCTCGTGGAGTTTTGACAGAATTATGGATTCTCATTAAACGTTTGCGAAAATCTACACCGAGAAACAATAGCCCCGTTTCTCGTAATCAATCTTTTTATTTATTCCAATAATACCGAGACTTAACTCACCCCTCATTTAAACATATCATACTGCATTCCCGCCCACTTCGCGGAGCTCCTGTGTGCTTGAATGTATCGGTGATCTGGGTTTAAATTCAACAGAACGCATCAGCCACCCATGAACGCCGGCCTCTGTGCCGGAGATTTCCCGCAAGGAGCATAAGACAAAGATAGTTACCACGAGGGCGGTCGGTGAAGAATAATGAAAGATAATGAACTGGGCATCTGTGAGTGGGAAGCGATTGCATTCTTCGGGCGAGAGCATACCTCCAGGGCTTACGGAACAGATTGGTTCGACAGTGATTCGGTTTATGAAATATCTGAACCAAGCGGACTAAAGCTTACATTTGCAATTCACCCTATCCACCGAGATGTCCGCATCACATTATCACTGAATGACGAAAAAATTTACGATTGGCACGCCCAAGATCTTAATGATATCTGTTACATCGAAAAGAAAGATAGGACGATCATAAAAATAATCGTAAACAACCGAGATAACGTTACTCTCCGAGTAATTCCAAAAATTCAAATCACACGATCAACAGGACAATTGGACGGATAAGAAGCCACACAAACAAACCACCGAACAAAAGGGTGCAGTAGGCGCGAACCAGCGCTGCGCGGCAAGCCTTTTGGCGCGTTAGTGACCCAAGTCGTTACACTGGCTGGTTAGGAGAGGGAATTATGTTTGAGATATTTGTGGGTAAAGATGGTGCGCCAGGCAAAGCCCCCTTGAAAAGGGTCAGGGGTCGCAAGTCAGCGGCAATAACAACACGCATTGTAACAGGAACAAACAATCATCCCTTTCCCAAGCTCTGCTGGGGAAAGGGACAGGAGGGATAGAGGCCTACAACACCATCACCTCCACCAGTTCCGAGACTTGATTGGTTTCAGGAATACGCACATGGAAAACGTGCCGGCCGGTCTGCATGGGCCACCGGACCCGGTGGGGTGGTTCCGATACCGCAAAGGGTAGCCCGTCCACTTCCCAGACAATGTCCATGGCATCCGATCCGGTATCCGCTGCCATGAGGAGTGTATTCAGATCAGCCGGAGTCTCGGGATCCATGACCACAGTGAGATTATTTTCGGGATAGACGATCCGGGGATCCGGTATCCGCGTAACGGTGGTGATGCGGTCAACCGGTATCGTTGTGAACTGTCCGGGTCCGGCTATATCCACCGGTTCAGTCCCCGGTGGGAACCATTCCATAATCCGGCTCCGGGAGCCAGTATTCACCCGTTGTCCCGTCACCGGGGAGACAGGCGCCGGAGACCAGGTTTCCGGTGGGGGAAATCCGGTTTGTTTTGCAGCCGACATGTCACTTTGAAGGGTGTTCATGATTTCATGGACCAGCCGGGCGGCGGACCGGTATCCCGTGAGTCCCTGCATGACCCGGAAATCCGGATGGCCCACCCAGGCGCCCACAATATATTTGGGGGAGTATGCCACGGTCCAGGCGTTCCGGCAGTTTGATGATGTGCCGGTTTTCACCGCGACGGGATACTCATACTCACAGGCGCCCATCCGGGGGAAGGACGGCAGCCGTGCCATGGGATCAGATAAAAACAGAGAGATAATCCGGGCGGTATCAGCCTGAAACACGGGTTTTGCCGTGTGAGTTTCGCCGCCGGGAAACCATTTCAGGGCTCCGGGAATCCCTTTGCAGGTAAATGTTGAGTAGGCCGCCACCAGGTTTTCAAGGGTCACCGGCAGACCGCCGATAGCCATACCCAGTCCGTAGTAGCGGGCTGACCCCGTGCCGTCATGAAGCCCGAGATCCCGGAATAGCTGGTGTGCCCGATCGATACCGATATCCGCCAGCAGGTTAACCGCCGGCACATTCCGGGAATTGGCCAGGGCCATCCGGGGCAGCATGGGACCCAGAAACCGGCCATCAGCATTACCGATCTCACCGGCGCCGCGAAAACTGTCATGGAGCACTGTTCCCGGTGTAATGATGCCCCGATCAAGTGCCAGGGCGTAGAGAAACGGTTTAAGGGTGCTCCCGGATGAGCGGGGGACACCGGTAAAATCCATTGATCCGGCGGTGCGTGGGTTAAAATAATCGGTGGATCCCACCCATGCGATGATTTCCCGGGTCCGGGCATCGGCCACAATCACCGCTGCATTCCCGGCACCTCTGGTTTCCCATCGGTTTACGGCGGCCCATGTCAGATGCTCTACTTCCTTCTGGATCTCGAGATCAAGGGTTGTGCGGATCCGGTTATTGCCGGTTCCGGGGGGAACTCCGGTTTCCAGGATCTTTTCCAGTTTAAGTATGGCGTGCATGGCATAGGCGGGCCGGGTGGCTCGGGGGGGGATTTTCAGATGATAGAGTTGATTTAGTGCCAGTTCGTATTCATCAGGATCAATGGCGTTCCGTTTGAGAAGCAGGGTGAGAATCCTTCGGCTCCGTTGTATGGCTCTGCTACGTCCGGCAGGGCGGTACGGGTTCATCCGGGAAGGTGACTGAGGGATGGCGGTGAGAAAGGCGATTTCCGCCCAACTCAGGTCCTCCAACGGTTTGTTGAAGTACCGGCCGGCGGCGTGAGCGATCCCGGTGATTCCGTTGCTGTAACATGCCAGGCTCAGGTAATGGTTCAGAATGGTATCCCGGCCGTACCGGGCGGTGAGGACAAGTGCGGTGACCGCTTCCATGGCTTTACTGCTGTATGTGCGGGGTGCCGGGCACTGAAGCCGGACCACCTGCATGGCCAGCGTGGATGCTCCGGAAATCCGCCGCTGATTCGTCACGTTCTGCCATACCGCCCGGGTAATCGCCACGGGATCCACGCCGGGATGGTGCCGGAACCGACGATCCTCGATACAGATCACCGCCGTCGCCACCCGGGGCGGCACCTGAGGCTCCCGGAAAACAGGATCCCCCGGCGCCACACCGGAAATTTCAGCCAGGAACCGTCCGTGACGATCCAGAAGGGTCGTTACCGGCGCAGGTGAACTCAGTACCGCCCGTTGATTGATCCGGACGCCCAGGATGGTCATTGCGGTCATCAGCGCTATGAACAGAATCAGTTTTATGCGTGGCGTTTTCAAACTAGATCCCCGTTTCCACGGGGATGACGCCATGCGGCTTTCCTGTTTCCACGGGGATGACGTTATGTGGTTTTCCGCTTTCAATGATGATCCGGGCGCCGTTCCCCCGGCCGAATACGGAACTGTCATACATCATCTCCGTCCGGGGAGCCGGCTGACTGAATTCACCGGATACTGTAGCTCTGAGCCGGAAATAGAAATCCCCTGATCCGCCGGGCATTGTGTTGAAATAGTATGTTACTGAATCATCCATAAACGCGGTGTATGTCGGCGGCCAGGTCAGTGTGCCCGAAGGACGGGCTTCAGGCGGCGCCGTGGCCAGAGCCGGGTTCAGGGGTTCCATCCCCGCTGCCAGTGGAATCATTACGGCGACATAGTTCCGCCTTTCAGGGTTCACTACCTGAATATGCATCTCCACGATATCGCCAATCCGCAGATTCACCGTGCTGCCCGGCTGATCCAGGGAGATCCGTTCCGGGGGCGAATCACCGGTTTGAACGATGAACATCTCCCCGGTGACAGCGAATCCGGCTGACTCCGAACTTTCCCGGGATCCGGGTTCGTCGGGAATATATGATGTGGTGATCCGGGCAGCCAATCCGGTAAAGCCGGGCTCCTCTTCCGTCCGGGTCAGTATCACCGATCCGGTACTGCTGTCTTCCCAGTAAGCGGAGGGATTCTCCGGCCCGGTGGACAACAGTATCGATTGATCAGCCGTGTCAATCTGCACGGATCCGCCTGCCGATCCGGTGAGAGGTGATGTTATCATCTCCGACAATGCCATGAGTGCGGCGGCATTGGCGTTTGTTGAACCCCAACCATCTCCACGGCCCAATGTTATAAGGGCATTTTTCAATGCATCGGTCCGGATTTCATACCCGTCAAGGTGACTCACCGCCCGGAGCGCTTCCGCCAGATGGCGGGTTTCACTGGCCAGAATGATGTCATCCCGCCGGGGCAGCTCAAACTTGAGTCCCCGGTACACTTCTTCACCCCGGGACAGAGCGAATACAATCTGATCAATAACCCCGTCAGCCAGTCGATCCACCAGGGCGTCCGGAGGTGAATCTCCGCTGAGAATAGCGGTAAGGAGCATGGCCCGGCTTTCCAGATCAAGGGATCTGAATTTCCGGACCAGTTCAGCGGTGTATCCCGGCTGGGCACGGCCTGCCAGTGTCAGAGCTGCCAGGGCGTGGCACCGTTCCGCCCAGGCCCGGCCCGATACCAGGTGCCGGTAATCCGATCGCATGGCCTGTTCCAGTGTGGTGAGGAGTTTATCCAGAAGATCATCATCAATGTCATACCCACTCTCCCGGGCATCAATAAGGAACCGGACAACCCAGGCTGTCAGAGAGACTCGACCCTGGGAATTGGGAAAGTAAGCCATCAATCCAGCGGGTTGAACAGCGCCGGAAATCCACAGAAGCGTGTCGTTAACCGCCCGGTCGATCCGTTCATCGCTCATGGGCATATGAAGCAGTGACCGGAACTTTTTCAGCGCCAGCCAGGGAGCAGTCATGCTGATCCGCTGCTCCGTGCAGCCATGGGGATAATTTATTAGAAAATCCAGTCCGGCCGCCATCCGCAGCAGGGCGGGTTCCCCGGAGATCAGCAGGGAACGTTTCACAGAGCCCGGCCGGACTGCCGAAGTGATCTCAGGGATTTTCGCAGGACTGCCGGGTTCAAGATCAATAATTTCCTGCCGGACAATGGGCCGCCGATCGTCCCGGACAGGAAGAGTTATCTGAAAAGCATCCCCGGCAGCATCCGCGATCCTGATCACCGATACCGATATATCCACACTGCGGGTTTCAAGGGGATTGGAGGATTCCGGTACTTTCAGGGGTACACGGACGTCCTGATCCAGCCGGATCGGTCTGTCGGGATCCCAGGTAAACTTCCTGTCGGTGGGGGAGATCATTTCCAGACCGGTCACTTCTGTCCGGGCGCAGCCGTCACCGCCCCCACCTTCGATAATTCGACCGATTGCTGAGAGTGTAAAAGTGTCACCGGGCCGGACAAATCGGGGTAGTGCCGGCTGCACAATGACCGGGAGTCTGACATGGACAACACTCCGGGCGGCACCGAATCGTGTAGCGCCACTCACGGCTTTGGCACGGATCTGGAACCGGGTCAGGTTGTCCGGCAGGGTCACGGTAACCGTGGCGGTTCCCGTTTCATCTACGGTGATCATGGGGGCATAGAACGGTACCGGTGTAAAATTCTTACGGACAGTGATCCGGTTCATCAGATCGTCACCTTCCATGCCGGGAACACCGCCGCCGGGAAGAGGTGCATAGGGAATCTCGCCAAGAACCAGGTTCCGTGTGTCGGTGATCTCCAGACGGGACGGATGGGATGGTATGAAATCCGGCAGGGGATCCAGTCGGGATTCCCGGCCCAGAGCAAGAACCGATTGATCCACCAGCCAGAGCGTGACATATCCCGGTACGGGATCGCCGTGATTGTCTGCCAGTGAGATTTTTATATCAATAGATTCAGACGGTTGTGCCCGATCCGGGTGATCCAGGGTAATTGCCAATTTGTTTTCAACAGCGGTGACGGGCACCCGGATGGTTGCCGCCATGGTCGCCGGTCGGCCCAGGTCACGAAGTGTCCCGGGTTGAATCCCCGTACCCTTGATCCGTTTCCGCATCAGAAGCACATGAACCGGCAGGCCGGGCACGTCAATCTCCCGAATGGGGATTTTTATCACGGCGCTGCCGTGACGCACCCGTTTCCAGTGATACACATACCCGTCAGGCGCTTCCACCGCCACCAGGGCTTCCGCTGTCTGGAACGGACTCTTTAATATAATTTCTGCTGTCTCGCCCGGATTAACCGATTCCTGCACCATGGCAAGCGTGAAAACATCCGTGGCGGGTTTGGGCCAGGTCACGGCGTCGCTTCCGCCTACAAACAGATCTTCCGATACCGTCATGGCCCGGCCTAACCGGTCCCGGACACTGACTTCAATTATATAGACACCGGTTTTCGTCACAGGCAGCGTTACGGTGAGGGGTTTGTCATCTGAGATAATGGTTTTTTCCATCACCGGACTGTCCACTACATCAGTAATGTACCGGGCGGATCCGGAGGTGAAATCACTTACCCGAAGATGGGAGTGCCACTGCCTTTGAATCAGGCGGACCGTGACGGGTTCACCTGAAACCGGTTGGGTGTCGTGTCCCAGAACGATGATCTCCGGAGTGATCTTCCCGGTGGTCTCGACGTATCGCGGCACACGAAGTCCCGGTTTCACCGAGGGTTCCAGGATCACCCGGCGCACGGCAGTGACGGTCTGATCATCACTGCCGGTGACCGTGGCTTCAATGACATAGACGCCCGCGGAGGTCTCCGGGTCGGCCGCCGGGTCCAGTGTAAGAACGGAACTGCCGTTTTCATCGGTCATATCAGGCGTGTTGATAATGGTCCGGACATCCTGTCGGGTATTGCCGGAAATGCGCCGATCGGTGTCAAATTTGAAATCCTTGTATTCACCGGTTCGGGACCGGCCGGGAAACCGGGAGACCCGCCAGGCAACCGGACAATCCGCCACTCTGCCGCCGGCGTAGTATCGGGCAGTGAGTGTGACCGGGAAAGGCGTGTCCATGGGCGCGGTTTTGTCCACGTGGAGATGTATCTCAAACCGGGGAATCCGGTAAGCTTCCACTCGGAACCGGCACCGGGTGATCCGGCGATTTTCAAATCCGAGAAAGACAGCGGAAAATTCGCCGGTGGGTATGTTTTTTTCATTGAAAACCATGGAAAATCCGCCGGACTCATCCATGGTGACGGAGGTTTTCCAGACAGTTCCTCCCGGACCCTCCACATGAATACTGCCATTTTGAGAGATCCGGGTGAGGGCGCCTTTATCACGATTTCGAATCCATCCCCGAATATAGACGGGTTCTCCGGGACGATACACGGGCCGTTCAGTAAAAATATGCCCCAGTGATTGCGGTTTGATCCGGCGATGATTGCTTTGTTCCTGGGTCCATTGCAGCCATGTGCGATAGTTTTCCGACCAGTGATTATTGCGGTATATGTCCGGTGGTGTTTCAGGGTTGAGCACCAGGACATCGCCGTCTTTTTCCACGGTGATGCGGGACACGAAATATCCGGCTTTATCCGGCGACGTCCACCGGGTCATGCCCCGGTTGTCTGTTTTGCCCTGATACAGAGTGATCCATGGTTTATTCCGGTAGTGACCCTCCACAGTGATCCCGGCGTTCCGAACAGGTGCACCGGTTTTTAAGGACGTGACCGCGAAAACTGCGGCGTCATGCTCTTCCAGCGTGGTAAGCGATAGATCCGTGACCTGGATCCGCATCCAGGCCCGGTGACCGGCACTGTCCAGCCGGCGGAGACCCACGAGATATGTCCCCGGCACATGTTTGCCGGAAAGTGTCTCCAGGTGGTTGGAAATATCAAGACCGAATCCGGCAGCACGACCGTCATCCGCCAGAGGGAGCGAGACCATGGCGGATACAGGGCCGGTGCCAAGAGCATGGATCCGCTTCGCAATCTCCCCGGACTGAACGGATCGGGAGAAATCGAAGTGTCCCGATTCTTCTCCGGGACCCGGCGGCCGCTGTGATTCATCCACCATGACCGGTGATTCCGGGAATGGCCAGAACGATCGGTCCATAGGATCGATGGGGTGAATGCGCAGATCCATCCGGCTGTGACCCCGGCCGGTGAGGGGTATCATGTGAGGGCCGTATCGTTCCATGACGCCCTGGCTCCGGGTCCATCTGAGATAGGGTGGTTTTCGAAGAAAATAGAAGGAAAATTCCGTTTTGCCGGACAGATCCAGAAGCTGTCCCCGGGTGTCTTTCAACGGAAATGGCATCAGTGCGGCCCGGTATAATCTATCGGAGATGAATTCACCGGTGATTTCCACCTGATTCCCGGTGATCCGGGCGCTGAGATTTTCCACACCCGGGGTAATATGGATGAAATTCCGGAGTTCAACCGGGGAGATGGGATCGGGTTCCGTGGAAAATTCCAGGATGAGTCCCGGTGTGTCCGGTGATATCCGAATCGCCTGTTCCTGACCATAAACGGTGCCTTCAGGCGTGACGGGAAGGGTGTTGTTCCGGCTTCCGGCGGCCAGGATACGGAAGGATTCCGCCGTGGAAAAGGCGATCTGAGTGAAGGATATTTTCATATCATTCCGGGCGAGTTTCAGATGAAGGATTGCCCGTGTGCCCGGAGGAATGGGTGTGTTCAGGGTGAGAATGGCTGTGACGGGTTCCCGGGCGGTTGAGCGATCCTGAAAATCCAGGTGAAAATCCCGGTGGTCCAGCCATGTGGCGGCAGTTGGATCAAGACCGGGCAATGGACGGAGTTCCAGAGTGATCATCCGGTTAAGAACGGCGATATCCACCGGGACAGGGAAGGTCAGAGCGATGATTTCCACCGGATCAAGACCGGTAGTGTCTGCACTGGGTGTGGTGGTAAGTGGCGGTGACATGAGGGTATCCAACATGAAAATTTTGCGGCCGATGATCAGGGAATACCGGGTGTACGGCCTCCAGGGTTCCGCCGGCCGGAACTGCAGGGTCTTCCTGTCCAGCCACATCCATGCGCCGGGATGGTCCGGTGTCAGTTCCAGGATTTTCCCCGGATTGTCTTCCGGCGTCCCGGCATCTTCGCCACGGTTCCGGGTGAAAAAAACGGTGACGGGATCCCACTCCCGTAAAAATTTTTCGGGAACAACAATGGTCCCGGACCTGCCGATGGGCCGAACAGGTGTATTAATCGTTGTATCGTCTGCATAAGCAGTTAATTCGGCTGATGTGATCATGGCCAGTCCCATAAGAAACGCACAGATGATGATATTGAGATATTTCATTGGTTTATCTCCCATGACGCCCGGGGAAGGTACTGCCGGACAACACGCTCCGGAGGTCCTGTCGGCGGCGGGTTCAGGCCGGTAATCACCGGCAGGATTTCTGCCGGTGGACAATGGTGGGGCAGTGTAATCACAAGCGTAAATACACCGGAATTCAGGGCGGGCATCATGGAGATACCCTCACTCAGCAGAGAACCCTCGGCATCCAGCAGCCGGCTGTGAATATCGGCGGAGCTGGTTCTGATGCCGATTCCAACGGTGCCGCTCCGGGGGAGCGTGAACGTAAACGCCGCCATACTGCCGGGCGCCAGAATAACCGCGGGATCTTCAACGTCGGGAACGGGTTTCATCTCAGATCCCGTAATTTCCAGACCGCCGAAAAGGGTCCCGCCGGCCGGACTTCGCACATGAAGCGTGGCCCGGCCGCCGGGAAGAAAGAGACTGGCGGTGCCGCCTGCCGTGAGGACATGACCGGCGGGGTTGCCGGGACCGTCCAGAACGACGATGGCCGGGCATTCCACTGTCACTGTGAGCACCCGTGGACCGGATTCCCGGATCTGGATACGCTGGGATTTTCCGCTGAGACTCAGCCGGGCAGGCAGGGACGCCGTGAGGATTTTGTCCGGGACGGTCCCCGGCGCCGGGTATGGGGCTGTCCCCTGACGGTGGAGCCAGCCGGCGAGATAACCGCCGGTATGCCGGATCTTCAGCAATCCGCTGTCCAGTGTCGTATTCAGACCGGTGCGGATTCCCCCGGAGTTGCTGTGGAATACGGCGCTTTCCACCTGACCGGCAAGAAACAACCGGGAAGATTCACCGGGATGGGTGTGCTTGACATGCACGTTGAGAACACCCGGTGAAGGCAGATACATATCCAGGGCTTGCGACGGAGACAGAACCGGAACCGGACCGGACCCGGTGAGTGGGAATACCGTCAGATCGTAACCCGCCGGTCCGGCCGTCATGGGATAGAGTGCAATCCGGGACGCTCCCGTGATGACTGTCTCAGTATAAACCGGTTCATCCCGCCAGTGAATGCTTCCCGGGGAGGTCCCGTGACTCAGGACCGCCACCATATCCCGGTTGAGATTCAGTGTGATGCGTTTGGGTCCCGCCGGTAGTTTATATATCCGGGGCTGCCGGTTGGTCAGAGTGTTCCGGATGAGGCCAAACCCGGTCTCTTCCATAATGGGAAGGTGACACGGAATCAGGGTCAATCGGGCGGATGTTGCGATTTTCGAGCCGATTCCTGTGTTCCAGACGGCCGTTACTGCCGGTTCTGTGACGGGCAGAACAGCCACAGCCGTTCCGTTACTCAGGGCCATGGCCGTGGCATCGGGATGAAAATCCGGAATCCGCGACCGGGGAATCACCTGGATTCCAACAGGAATTTCACGGGACTCACCCCGGACGATCACCGGCCCGTCAGCAGGTTCCAGGTCGCAAAATACAGGATCGGCGCCGTGAAGATAGACGGTGACGCCGGTCGGATCGTCGTCGGCCAGTCGGATACGGCTTCCTTTGATAATCGTGGCCGGCCCGGTTCTTACCAGCCAGATCCGGGAGGTGGCTGCCGTGATAATACCCCGGTCCGCCGGTCGGCATGGCGAATGTATTCTGTCTGAATAGAATACTGTGTCTCCAGCGGCCGGGGAGTTTAGATGGAAGATGCCCGGCGAATTGAGTTTTATAGCGATCAGGTCCGGTTTACCTGATTTTGCAGGAGGAATTCCCTCCATCAGGTCCGTTTCGGTGTAAACGTCAGGCGATGAGGCTGTGACGGTTACCGTGGCCGGAACCCGGCGCCGGTCCAGGGAGATCAATTCCACCCTGACCTCTGTGCCGGGATCTGCGGGGAGATCACACCGGAGATGTTTTCCGGTCCGTGTGAATTGTCCGGTACCGTCTGCCTGATCTGCTGTCAGTAAGAGGTTTTCCCGGGATTCCACCTGGATTGTTATCATCTGTGCCGGGTCCGGAACCGGGATTGCCAGAGTGACTCGATCTTTTTCAGGATACAGTTCAAACCGGCCCGGTTGTCTCACATTTTTTATCCGGGTGGTGACGGATTCCATGAATACGGTGCAATTTGCGGAGGGTCCGTTCACGGTGGGAGTGACGGATTCCGCGAATTGGTTGTAACCCGTTGAGGGTCCGTTCACGGTGGGAGTGACGGATTCCGCGAATTGGTTGTAACCCGTTGAGGGTCCGTTCACGGTGGGAGTGACGGATTCGTACCGACCCGGTGGGAGTGGTTGACAGATCAGGAAATTCCAGTCATCGGGCCGATCGTTTTCCGTGGCAATTGTTTTACCGGCGGCGTCAAGAAGCACCGCCCGGACATCGTTCCGTCCTGATGAGCCAATCCGGATCATCTCCGGCTGCCCGCTGCCGCCAACGGATACCGGAATCATCGCGGGTACTGTGATTTCCCGGAGTCCTCCGGACACGAGTTGGTCCGTGGTAACAGTGATCTCATAGGGTGCATGATCATTGATGTGCCGGCTGAGAATTTCCGCGCGGTATTCACCGGGAAGAAGCTGTCCGGACCATGGTTTTCCCGGAATCAGCGTCCATGATTCAATTTCCTGCCGGGTTTCAGGGTTGAGACGGGCCAGTGTACCGGTCATTTCCGCCGAAAGTGTCAGTGTGGCGTCCACCGGCGCCGGAATGGTGAACGTCCATTGATCCGGTGTTCGCGGAGCGCCGGGTTCGGGTTCCCGCCAGAGCGCCTTGTGGGGTTTGTCCGGGACAAGATTACCGGGACCGGTGAATGCTGTTTCCCGGATGCGCGTGACCGTTGTCAGCCGACGGGATCGCGTGTCCGAGGGCAGGATAATCAACCGGTAGGTGTCCGGGATCAGTTCGATCTGAAAATCCGCGTTCCGGCCCGGAACAGTCACCGGCCATCCCTGACTGTCTTCCAGGCGGCACCGCGACCGGGAGCTGGTTCCATGGGAATCAATAAGGTACTCCCCGGTTTCATTTACAGTGAACGTGTATAAAATACCCTGATCCGGCGCCAGGGTCGCCCGGCCAATGAGACCGTCTTCCAGGCTGCCGCCGGAAAGGAGTTGGGTCCGTTCAATTTTCAGGCCGAGATGACCCCTGGACCCGCCCATAGCCGTCACGGTTAACTGGTATTGGCCGGGACCGAAATAACGCTGGATGAGAAAGTTTCGGCCGGTACCGTTTTGGGCGTTCTGCTGGATATGGGGATCCGTCCGGGTGCGAATCCGGCCTTCCAGAGCCAGCAGTCCCGTGGACCTCAGACGATACAGTCCCGGAGCACCTGGTTTTAACGAATAAATACGGGATTGACGGCGATTAAGATCCAGATGAGCTGGTTTTTCCGGTGTGAGATCCGGGTATGAGGCGATTTCCGGTAGTGTTGCCTGAGATGTTTTTGGTGATTTTGAGGGATATCTTGGCTGCCCGTTTGCATCCAGATAAGTTTTTTCAAGACCGGTGATCACATCAGGTTGTGCGTTTAGCCAAATCTCGTAATGCCGATTGGATTGGAACTCCAGTTTGTTAATAATACACCGGGGTTGAAGAGGAATAAGTGTCAGTCCCGGAGGTGGTGATTTGTCCTCAAAAGAAAAAATGGCTGTTTCCGCCGGGAAGAAGGCTGTCTCAATAATACCTTTCTCAATGGGTTCAATGGTTAGGATATGGGTTCCGGCATCCAGATCCCAGGTAGTACCGAAAGACGTGAAGCTGGGCGGCTGGTATTCTCGGGTTCGATGCAGAATAAATGGTTCCACCCGGTAATGCGCCGGAGTACCTCGCGCTTCAAACCGGTATTCACCGGGTTTTTCAAGATAGAGAAACACCGTGGCGGTACCGGTTAGATTAAACCGGCGATGCCAGATTTTCCCCGGCCCCGGATTCAGGGCGAGCGCTTGAAAAATCTGATCCTGAGACACTCTGTCTTTCTGCGATTGGGTGATGATCAAGGTAGCATCGATGCTGTCCCGGGGATCACCGGTATGGAATGTTTGCAATAAACAGGCGCCGCCTCCCTGGAACTTCCGTTGTCTGAACTCCGGAAAAACCTGCAGAGTGAAGTGCTGTCCCGGTTCCGTCCGGACGCTGACGAGGGTCTCCCTGGATGAGGAGAGATACCGGATATCCGCCACCGGCCGTCGGGATTTTTGGGTGATACTGTCATGACGGCCGGAATTGCTGAAAGGGTCGTCAGACCATGTTCCTACATTGAGTTCCGCCGGGAGTGCTTCCGGCAGTTCCAACTGATAATAGGATGCGCCTTTCTGAATACGAAACCGTTCAATACCGAAAGGACCGGCGATCATCTCCCGGCGGGCGGCAGCGGGAAGCGAGGGAATCCCGCACCGGATAAAAAGGGGTGCGGTGCTGTCGTCACGGCTCCAGACCGGGCCGGGACCACCATACAGGGCGAGGGTGTACACACCGGGGTCCAGACGGACAGACAGGGTCAGATGGCGCAGGGGCTGTCCGGAAGTTTTGAGGATGATATCGGATTCCGGAACAGCCTGATGGAGCCAGCCGCCGGGAAGCCATATCCGCATATCAGACAGGTGCCGGCCGGCGGCTTCCAGGTGGACGAAGTGGGGTTTCCGAATATCCAGCCGCCAGGACCGGTACTGAAAATCATCAAGATCTGTGGCGGCTGTGGTGCCCGGCGGCAGCGGTAACCGCGAACGGAGTTCCCGGAAAGGGCGGACCGTAACCGTGACATTGCCTGTGGCCGCCAAATGACCCCGGGTGATTATGCGATACTCACCGGGTTCAAAAAACCGGTCCGCCCTGCCGTCAGATACGCCCGGTTCGCCAAACAAAGGGCCGGGACCGGATACACGGTCCACGATCCGGATAGCGGTGCCGTGCATACTGTCGGCGGTGACGGCGAACCGGCCCGGGGTTTTGATGGTAAACTCAGTGGTCTGACGGCCCGCTGCCGCCAGTTTAACGGTGTGCACAACATCCTCCGGACCATCCGGGTCAGCCTGGACCACACCCATCATCATCGCCGCTGCTATTATTATCATCACGATCTGTTTCATGCCCTGCCTCCTGCCTGTCACGCGGTTCACAATGGTTCTGTCAGGGGATATTGCAAGAATGATGACAGGCAGGTTGGTGAAGTAAATAATCAAGAGAATACAATAAGATACAGGATATTCTTGCTTGCTTGAATCTTCAGAATATCTATGAATAGTGTATTAGCGCTATGAATAATGTATTTACAGGTCCTGACGCCGAGTCAACTTTCTACAGCCCTGCTGTGTCATCTTTTCCGATTGACAGGTTCGCTGGACCTGTGGTTCAATGAATCCAAGCGCATTTTGATATCCACCAGGACCTCTCCGGGAGAAGTCTGAAACAATGGACACTCGAATAGTATTAAAAAATGCGAAATATTCGATGCAGATCCAGGTTTTGTTGAAGAAAATTAGATTATTTGACTGAATACGATTTTCAAAAACAGGGAGATAATCAAATGTATCAGGAAAAAAAATACTACGAACACTCGGGAGTAATTGATCTAAAAGGAATAATCTTTATGATCATATTTGGTGCTGTTGGAACTCTGGTTTTGGGTACCATATATGGCTATGCCACATTTTATATACCGTTCATCTATTTAAACTTCATCATAACTCTGGGATTTGGTGTCGGTGTTGGATTATTAGTAGGTATTGGGGGGAGACTTGGTAAAGTCAGAAACTCAAAGGCACTTCTGATTTTCGGTTTTATTTTTGGTTTTATTGCAGAATACGCTGGCTGGATCAGTTGGATATTTGCATTTTCAGAACAAGAAGCTCTTGTATTTATGCCTTCAAGAATATTGAATGCTATTCAGTTTGTATCTGAGAATGGTGCCTGGAGTCTTTTCGATTGGGTTCCAACAGGTACATTTCTATATATTGTTTGGGGAATTGAAGCATTTATTGTCAAGCGTCAATTATCCCTGAGTCTCAACGACAATTAAAACTGAG
>SWBY01005532.1_pt2 | contig 17736 bp, 9 predicted proteins | sample 4693071 | NCBI WGS metagenome assembly SWBY01 (sample SAMN10267273, study PRJNA491770) | bioreactor metagenome | isolation source: DHS bioreactor inoculated with marine methane seep sediment | place: Japan: Omine Ridge, Nankai Trough | collected 2006-05-06 | reverse complement strand
AGGGTACCCCTGGAAGTGGGAAGAGATATTGTTGAGTCAATGTACGGCAACATTTCAGGAGATGCTATCCCAAGGTACATTTCCACTGCAGGAGGCAAAATTCCCATGCACAGAGACAATGTTGTCGGCAATGATGGTGACAACTATACCCTGAGAAAGCCATGGAATGGTGAAGAGGTGCAATACCCTGATGCTGCCAGGGATATTTATCATGCAAAACACTTTGCCTTTGAGGAATACCAGGACAAATAATGCATAAAGAATCCATCCTTTCCTATCTTGACAGTTGCGAGGCTGAAATGTTCAGCCTTCTGCAGCGCCTTGTTCTCCAGGAAAGTTATACCCTTGATAAAAAAGGGGTGGACTCTGTGGGATTACTGATCCGGGAGGCATTACAAGATTGTGGAATGACAATAGAAGTTGAAAGACAAGCAGATTTTGGTGACCATCTTCTCTTTCGTTCCGCCGGGTGCTTAAAAACGAAAGTTCCAGCAATTTTGCTGGTTGGCCATATGGATACAGTTTTTCCTAGAGAGATGGGGTTTAACTGTTACCGTGAGGATGATAACAATGTGTACGGACCGGGTGTAATAGACATGAAGGGTGGACTGGTTACAGCCATCTATGCGATCAAGGCCCTTTTCCATACAGGATTGCTGGAAGAAATACCTCTCACCTTAATCTGCAACTCAGATGAGGAAAAAGGTTCTCCCAGCTCCAAAAAACTCCTTAGACGTGAAGCTGCGAAGAGTCTATTGGCTCTTGTTTTTGAATGTGGAGGGCTTGGCGGAAAACTGGTAAGCGGACGTAAAGGAAAATTAGGCCTTCATATTAGAATTAAGGGAGAAGGTGGACATGCCGCCTTTGCCGATAAAAACAAGGCCTCAAGTGTACTGGAACTGGCCCACAAAACCATAGCCCTGGAAGCGCTCAACAACACAAGGCGACAACTGTTGGTGAATGTTGGTTCGGTGAGAGGAGGAATCGGACCCAACACTGTAGCGGAAAAGGCAGAGGCACAGGTGGACTGCCGTTTTTTGACCGAAGAGGATGGTAAGTATTGTTTTGCTCAAGTAAAAAAGATTGTGGAGAATTGCAGGGTTTCAGGAACCAGTGCAACATACGAAATTCCATCATCACGCGCCGTCATGGAAGCAACTGCTCAAAATAGAGAGCTCCAGCATCTTTTTAAAAAGCAAGCAAAGCAATTGAACCTTCCAATGGGTGAAGAGTTACGTTCCGGTGTCTCGGATGCCAACACTCTTGCCGGTTGTGGCATCCCTGTGCTTGATGGACTGGGGCCTATTGGAGAGCACGACCACAGTAATAAAGAGTATATGATCAAGGAAAGTCTTCCTGCTCGAACAAAACTAACCGCCCTTGCTCTTGTGGAAATCTATCAGAGGCAGATAAGATAGGCTGTAGGCATTTAGGCTGAAGACTGTTAGGCACAGTGACCACAAAGAAACTTCTTGTTCTCTTTTTCTCTGTGGCCTCTGTGGTTCTATCAGATATCTTTAATCATGAATTCGCTTACGCAACTGCTTGGCAATTTTCTCTTCACGATAGGAAACAATGGTTATGGGTGAACGCCGGAATAGCTTTTCGGCAACCGAACCGGTAAAGGCGTGAACAAATTCACTTTTAGCCTTTAAGCCCATAACTATCATATCGATTTCTTCTTTCAGTGCTTTCTGGAGCAATTTGTCAGCTGGTTTGCCAATAGCCATGACCAGCTTCATCCGCTCTGCTGGAAAGTCGATACCTTCTAACATCTTATCGAGTTTCGCAGTCCTTTCTTTCTGGAGTTCCTCAATATAATGTTCTTCATCCACATCATAACCGTATGAAGAAATTGTCTCCACAGCTTCCACGTCTCTTATGTTGATAATATTGATAAAGATCAGCTTTTCGATATTTAATGATTTAGCAAGCATTGCCGAATAATCCACAATCCCTTTGGAATAGGGCGAAAAGGCAATGGGCACCATAATTTTCTTTATTGTTTTCATGCTATTCTCCTCTTCATGACAATGAACCAATAGGTTTGGCTGCTTCCGGCCCTCTCATCTTCTGAAAGACAAAAAGAAGACCAAAGAGTGCAAGGCCTATCAGATAGGCATAATAACGCTGATCATGGGGAAGGCCTATCCACCCGGCAATTCGCTGGGGTTGCATGAGAATAAAGGCAACCACCAGAAAGAGTGGAATCTCCCAGAATTTATTTTTGGCCACAAACCAGCCCTGAGTCGCTGAGGCAAAGGCAAAATTCCCCATGCAGGTCATGAGAAAAATAAGAATCCCCTGGCTCCAGGAAAAAACATTATGAAGGATCAGCTCAGTATTAAAAATAAACATAAAGGGTAGAATGGCTGTCCTGATATCATACATAAAGGCCTGAAGACCCGTGGCAATCGGCGGTGACTTGGCAATTGCCGCCGCAGCATATGCAGCAAGGCCAACCGGCGGGGTATCGTCTGCCAGAATACCAAAATAAAAGCAGAAGAGATGGGCTGCCATAAGTGGCACGACAAAACCCTGCACGGCACCGATATTAACAATAGCAGGAGCAGTCAATGCCGCCATGACGATATAGGTGGCAGTGGTCGGCAGCCCCATACCGATAATGAGACAAGCACCGGCTGTGATTAACAGCATAAGGAAGACATTGCCCATGGAGAGCACATCAATAACCTCGGAAATCAGATTGCCAAGCCCCAGAGCAACGACACCAACAATAATTCCGGCAGCAGCTGTAGCAAGCGCTACGGAAACCATATTTCGGGCACCGGCAACGAGGGCTGCAACAATATTGCTAATCGACAGTTTAAAAGCCGCCAGGATATCTTCATTGTTACGCCAGGCCTTGAACGGCTCCATTACTAACATGAGGGCGCCTAAAACCATGATTGCGTTAAATGCGGCAAGCTCGGGTGAGTGACGAACAATAATCAGCTCGTAGAGGAGCATTCCCAAAGGAAACATAAAATGAAGCCCGCTGAGCAGGGTTTTAAAAAATGTCGGCAGCTCGCTTTTGGGCAGACCTTTGATGCCAAGTTTAGAGGCCTCAATATGTGAAATATAAAAAAGAGCGGCATAAGAGGCAAAGGCCGGTATCGCTGCAGCTTTTACAACTTCTATGTAAGGCACATTCACATATTCGGCGATGATAAAGGCGGCTGCTCCCATAATAGGTGGGGCAAGTTGCCCATCGGTGGATGCGGCAACTTCCGTAGCCGCTGCTTTTGTCGCGGGATAGCCGACTTTTTTCATCATCGGAATGGTAAACGTTCCAGTGGTAACAATATTTGCGATACTGGAGCCGGAAACAAGACCGGTAAGACCGGAACCCATAATAGCGGCCTTTGCAGGCCCCCCCTTAAAACGGCCGAGAAGACATAAAGCCAGCTGTATAAAGTAGTAACCACCACCGGCCTTGTCGAGCATGGCACCGAAAAGGACAAAAAGAAAAACAATGGTTGCCGAAACATCAAGAGGGATACCGTAAATACCCTCTGTAGACATGGTCATCTGGCCTACAAACCTGTTTACCGACGTTCCCTTAAAGGCAATAATATCCGGCATATAGGGACCGAGGAAACAGTACGCGATAAAACAGGAGGAAATAACCGGAAGGGCCGGCCCGATGGTCCTGCGGGCAGCCTCCATCAGTAATCCGGTCAGCATCAGCCCTGCAACCACATCAGCCGTGGTAGGAGAACCGTATCGATTATTAATGGCATCAAGATTTATGACCAGATAGAGGGCGCAGTAACAGGCGACTGCTGCCAAAATCATATCAAAAAGGGGAATTTTGTGGTGCTGTGAGAAATACTTCAGACCAAATACAGGTTTTTTAAAAAGCGGGTAATTTAGATATACCAGAGTAATGGCAAAGGCAAGGTGAATGGCTCGAATCCAAGTGGTATCGAGCATAATCCACTTTGGCAGGGCCAGTTGAAAAAGACTCCAGCAGACGGCAATGGTTGGAATCAGATATTTTTGCCAACCCTCAGGTTTCCTACCTCGACCTGCTTCTTCATCCGCAAGTTTCTGAGCTAAATCTGCTCCTTTGGCATCATACTCAACGTCTATTTTAGTCATTGCTTTTTGTCCTCCCAAGGTAAGTATTCAGCAGTGCCTCAGGTAAGCGAGCGCAACGAGACTCCGAAACGCGCGTGAGGTGCTGCTGAATAGTTACCTCCCAAGTAGCAATAAAAAAGCCGGTAAAGGTGGGGAAGACCATTACCGGCTTATAAAACTGCCTCTTTTGTATCTCCCCTGGAGAGCGCTATTTCAAACCGACCTCTTTAAAGTACTTCATTGCTCCGGGATGAATCGGGGCGGAAAGGCCTGTCAGCATACTCTCCTTGGTTAGATTTGCATAGGCGGGATGCAATTTTTTGAAATCTTCAAAATTATCAAAGACTTCTTTAGTGATTGCATAAACAATAGCATCAGATACCTTGGCTGAGGTAACAAATGTTGCCTTTACACCAAAGGTGTTCACATCTTTCTCATTCTGTGCGCCGGGATACAGTTTGGCAGGAATGGTAGCTTTTGCATAGTAAGGATATTTTGCAAGCAGACCCTCTACACCGGTGATATCAGCAATAATAACTTTGCGGGCACCTGAGGTGGCCTCTTTAATGGATCCGGAAGGATGACCTACGGTATAGAAGAAGGCATCTATACGGCTGTCCTGAAGCAGACCAGCCGCCTCAGAGGCCTTAATGGATTCAGCCTGCATATCTGTTTTATAATCAAGTCCTACGGCAGCCAGGGCATCAATGGCATTCTGACGTTGGCCGGATCCGGGGTTACCGATATTGACTTTTTTACCTTTAAGATCTGTAATATTTTTGATACCAGCATCAACTGCGGCAACAAGTGTTACAGACTCAGGATGGATGGAAAATACTGCCCGCAAATCTGTCTGGGGACCTTTGTCCTTCCACTCGGCCATTCCCTTCATCGCCTGAAACTGACGATCCGACTGAACCATACCAAACTCAAGGTCACCTGCCATTACCGCATTGACGTTAAAGACAGAACCACCGGTAGACTCAACAGTTGCCCGAATACCATACTCTTTCTTCTTCTTATTCAACATCTTGGCAATAGCACCACCAGTAGGATAATAGACACCGGTGATACCACCGGTTCCAATGGTCACAAAAGTTGTTTTTGCCTGAGCCGCTCCAACACTGAGAACAGCTACAAAGGAAAGTGCAACAACTGATGCCAGAAATTTCTTCATGTAAGCCTCCATTTAGCTTGATAAAAAAATCAAAAAAAGGGTGAATGCTCATATGAAATGAGCATAACTTGCACTATATCTTTATAAAGATTTTTCACAAGGATTTAATAGAGAAAAGTAATAAAAAAAAACTGCACAAGAATCAATTTTGACAAGGTCTGTATTCCACTGAATCCAGACACCTATTCCACTGATCTCGGACAGCTGAATCGGAGCAAAGCGACGCCGTTATTTTGTCCTTACCTTTTTCTCATATTTCATGGCAAGTTTGCTTTTTTTTCTCATTGATTTCCCTCACAGAGAACCCACCCTAACTAAGATTTGTAGCATTCACATTGTCAGTATTGGCAGGCTATATTTCAATTTCATCACTACTTGAACACCCTATGAGGCACTCTTACCCAACACTTCTCGCACTGATTCCGCCAATTCTCTCATAACAACAGGCTTCATGAGGTATTTTTGGATACCCAGCCTTGACGCTCTATCTTTATCAATAAGTTCACTGAATCCTGTACAAAGGATAATCGGAATGCCAGGCCTGATCTGACGAATCCTCTGGATAAATTCAACACCGTTCATGTTCGGCATAGTCATATCCGTAATAATAAAATCAAAGTCATCAGGGTCTTTCTGGAAAGTTCGTAGGGCTGCCCTGCTACTGGTCATAGCTGTTACCCTATAACCAAGGCTGCTTAGCATCGCCTTTGCCGTGTCTACTATTATTTCTTCGTCGTCAACGATCAGAGCCCTTTCATTGCTAGTCGGGTAGATTGCTGGTGTTTCAATTTCTTTAGTAGTGATATCCGTGGTAATTCGCGGCAGGTATAATCGGAATGTCGTTCCCTTTCCCGGTTCGCTATAAACTGAAATATGACCGCCATAGCTTTTGACAATCCCGTGCACCACGGAAAGTCCCAGCCCTGTCCCTTCTCCATTTGCCTTAGTGGTAAAGTATGGATCATAAATTTTGTCTATTGTCTTTCTGTCCATGCCGATACCGGAATCGCTTACCGTTAGTTCCACATATGGTCCAGGTGTCAAACTAAAGTTTTTGATCTTGTGATCATCATCTTCAAGCTCAATAGGCCGCACTGTTACGGCCAACACACCACCTGTTTCCAGCATGGCTTGATAGGCGTTCGTACACAGGTTCATGATTATCTGGTGGATCCGGGTCGGGTCTGAAAAAACTGTACCGCTCCTAGAATCAATATCCTGACGGATTTCTATAGTTGTTGGAATGGAGGATCGTAATAATTTAAGGGCCTCTTTAATGATGAGATGAATCTGTATCGGTCGTAGCTCCTCATCTGATTGTCTGCTAAAAGCAAGTATCTGTTTCGCCAGTTCTTTGGCCCGGTTGCCTGCCTTGTACACTTGATCAAGGTTTGAAGCAATGGGGCTTTCCGGAGGGAGCTTATCCCTTGCCATCTCGGTAAATCCAAGTATAGGAGTTAAAATATTATTAAAATCATGGGCAATGCCACCGGCCAGGGTGCCGATGGCCTCCATTTTTTGCGCCTGATGCAGTTGTGTTTCCATTTGCTGTTTTTCTTTTTCCGCCTGTAGTTGCTCGGTAATATCTTCAAGTATTTCAATGGCGCTGACGACAAAACCATCTTTATCTTTAATCGGACTCGAAATAACTCGATAATTTCTTATGGTATCACCAGCCGGGATTTCAGTGATTGATACATGACGCTGTCCATCCTTGAGGGTTTTTATTGTAGGACAGTATGAGCAGACGTCATTTTTGGAAGGAACATTGAATGATTGGTAACAAACTTGGCGTTTGGATATATCAACTGAAGGAAACCACTCTTTCATCTGCCTGTTGAGGGCTAATATTTCCATGCTGGGACTAATAAGCGCTACCCCTATCCCAATGTTGTCCACGAGGCTTCTATATCGCTCTTCACTTTTTCGCAGGGCCTCCTCCGCTTTTCTACGCACGGCAATTTCTTTCTCAAGTTCAGAAGTCCGTTCTTTGACGATATCCTCCAAGTGGTGCTGCATACGACTCAGTGAAATATGAGACCGGACCCGTGCCAGTATCTCCTCTGTCTGAAAAGGTTTAGTGATATAATCGACTCCTCCCGCCTCAAAACCTTTAACCTTGCTTTCCTCCTCCTTAAGGGCGCTGACAAAAATGACCGGGATATTTTTCGCTACAGGATCAGCCTGTAGTCGTCGACACACTTCATAACCATCCATCCCGGGCATTTTAACATCAAGAAGAATAACATCAGGTGGGGCATCCTTAATGGATTTGAGAGCATACCTGCCACTATCAGAGGCCCTAATCCGGTACCCCTGATCTGTTAGGATTTTTGCTAACAATTTCAAGTTATTAGGATTATCGTCAACGAGCAGAATTTCACCTTGCACTGTTTCGTATGATGTTGTCATTTCTTCATCACCTGTTTATTATTCGACAAAGCTATTCTTCTTATGATTAAGAATATTTTCTAGGTCTTCAAATTGATAATTCTCAGCCAGTCTGCGTAATGTTGTGGCCGTTTGCTGGTTTATCAAATTGATCTGTTCAATAATTGCAAGACAGGTATCCTGATCAAGCCGGGCAGTGGCTTCTAAAAGGTCTGCTCTGATATCAACAGGGAGTTCTGTTAGCATTTCCGGAACCAAAATGGTTGAAACCTTTTTAGGTGCAAAAGATAGAGACCTATTCTTCTCTTCATAAACAAACTGGACCCCAAGATGTTTTCCCATCGCCGCAAAAAGGTCCTCTTCTTTGAAAGGCTTCATGATACACTCATCACAGCCGACATTGAGTATCTCCTGACGTTCATCCTCAAAGGCATGGGCAGTCAGGGCAAGGACCGGTGTTTTTTGTCCTGCTTCGCTTTTCTTAATCTGTTTGGTGGCCTCATAACCATCCATAACCGGCATGCGCATATCCATCCAGATGAGATCAGGATGCCAGGAATGAAAAGCCTCAAGCCCCTGTTTCCCGTCTGAGGCCTCCTGTACCTCAAAACCGACAGTCTCGAGTAGTTTGACCAGAAGTTTACGGCTTTCCAACATGTCCTCGACAATAAGGATACGAAAAGAGGGCTGACCCGGGACAAGACCGACAACCCGTCGTGAACTCAAAACATCGTCAATTTCAGAAGCATCAGCCCTGCCAACCGTAACATTGAATCGAAAAAGCGATCCGCTGTTGATTTTACTCTCGACTTCAATACTGCCTCCCATCAGAGCGGCACATTCACGGCTGATGGCTAAGCCTAGCCCGGTACCTGTTTTTTTACCTCTGCTGAAGTCAACCTGGATAAATGGCTCAAAAATCTTTTCCTGATGATCAGTGTCAATGCCGATGCCTGTATCTTCAATTTCAAAGTAAAGAGTCTGGATATCCTCTCCCGCATCAGTTGACCTCACCCTGAGCGTCACCCCCCCTGTTTCCGTAAACTTCAAGGCATTGCCAAGCAGATTGATAAGTACTTGGCGCAATTTACCATCATCGCCTTTGATATAACGGGGTAGCTCGGCACCTTTTTCCATGTTGAAAAACAAGCCTTTTTCAACAATTCGACTGTAAAACATCTCTGAGATGCCCCTGAGAAAAGCATAGAAATCAAAACTCTTTTCCTGCAAAGTTACCTGCCCGGCTTCAATTTTGGATATGTCCAGTATGTCATTAATGAGACTTAAGAGGTGTTGGCCGTTTCGACTGATGATACTGATCTCGTGCCGGTGCTTAGCAATTGTCAAATCCCGCTCCAGAATCTGAGTAAAACCCAATATGGCGGTTAAAGGCGTACGGAGTTCATGACTCATGTTGGCCAAAAAGACACTTTTAGCCTGATTGGCTGCTTCTGCTTTGACAAGTGACATTTCACTTTCCAGACGTTCTGTAATATCTTCTACCACCTCGATAAAGCCTTGACTGTCTCCTTGCTCGTCTTGGACCGGGAAGGCCCTGATTCTGACGGTAAAACTGCTGCCGTCATCTCGAATACCCTGGCTGATAGTCTCTTTCGATTGTCCGGTTGCCATTGCCTCCACACCCGGACAATGGGGACAGATATGATCTCTTTTTTCAAACTCCTCAAAACATTTTCTGCCATGAAAAAAACCGGCTGGTTTGTCAAACATTTTTTCTTGGGCCGAATTGGTCATAATGACACGATGCTTTCGGTCTATTAAGGTGACCCCTAAGTCCATATTCTCAACCAATGAACGATATAACTCTTCACTTTTTTTCCGGCGATCAACCATATCAATAAAAGCCGCGGCAAGCTGGTTGGTTTCCGGACTGGAACTTTTTATGCTCACCTCACCCACGTCTTTCCCTTCAGCAAAGGCTGTAACAAACTCGGTTAAACGATAGAGAGGATTGGTAATCTGTCTGCTCAAGAGTAGTGTTATCGCCAGCAATACCAATGCTACCGCTATTGTGATGAGTAAAGACCTTATCCCTAATCGATTGGCATTTTTTAATACTTCGACCAAAGGTATTTCAGCTAATAAGGCAAGGTCCAGGGAAGCAATGGGTGTATATGCTCCAATCACCTGCGCACCATTGTAATTATGGTAGACGCCACTCCCTTTCTCGTTAGATAATGCCTTGATTGCACCTTCCGTAAAAATGCCGGAAAGGATTTTCAATCCATCTTGGTTAAGACTTAAACTTCCAACATGCAGGTTGGCCCGGTTGACCAAATATAATTCCGCCCCTCCAATTCGGGAGGCATTACTTACAGAACTTAGAAAACGGTTGATGTCTACCCAGCCGACAATCACTCCCAGAAGTTTGCCTTCCTTTACTACGGGAGTTGCAAGGGCCATAATTTCCTTTTCAAGTGCCAGGGAATAATGAATTTTGTATAATGTCGGCCCTTCCTTGCCTAATTTGAAATAAGGTTTTTTTGAAAAAAACTTACCGAGATGGTCCTGATTACTTGAGGCCAAAACTTCTCCGCTTGCAGGGTGGAGAAATAAAAAGGTTTCAATTGTCTGGTCAGGTTGATTTATCTGCTGAAAAATATTATGCAAACCAGCCTGACCGGCCTGCCGATCAATATCATCAGCAATCATCTCGGCACAGGAGAGTATTTCCGGCATTCTGGCCAATAAAGTCAGTTGGTCCAAGTAATGCTTGGAGTGAACGTCTATGTCCTCTGTTATTATAGTAACAGTAGAGTATAGATTTCTTTCTGTAGTTCTTAAAAGGTCCTTTCTTCCTTGAAAATAGAAATATACTCCAAGAGTAGTCAACGGCAGAAAGGTGAAAAGTAAGAAAATTGCCGTCAGTTTTTTCTGGATATTCAATTTGGTAAACATCAACGACTCGTGGGGTAGATCTCGGTTAAGAATTGATCGGTAAAAACGTCATCTGCCGAAAGACGTTTATCCACTAAACCAACCTCTTTGGTCAGGTCACAGATTTCTTGCCAAATGTCTCTTTCCATCCAACCTATAGGAACCTCACCTGTATGGACATATGGAACAGTTCTCCTGAAAAGACCTTTCTGCAGTGTCTCGTTCGGGGCTTTCATGTATTGTAAGGTAAACGACACCGCTTGGCCTGGATTTTTAATAGCTTCCTCCCACCCCTTTAAGCTGGCGGTCAAGAATTTTTCTACAATATCCGGGGAATTATCAATGAGTTCCTGTCTCGCATAGATCACATCATCATAAATCTGTACCCCATAATCAATGGGATGAATCACGTTGACCCTATGGCCTTCCTCTTCCGCCTTGGTAACAAGATTTGTATGGTAACCACTCCACAAATCAACTTCCCCTTTATAGAGTGGTGACATATTAATCGAAAAGGGCCGAAACGTTATCTCCTCTTCTGAAAGACCGACTTTTTTCAACATCCCTCTCAGTTGAATTTTACCTGTTGGAACTCGGACTACTTTTTTTCCCTTAAATTGCCTTGGATTCTTAATTCCGCTATTCTCCAAGGAAAACCAGACAATGGGGCTTACTTGGTTTATTACCGCCACGGCTTTTATAGGAATTCCTTTGGACTGGGCAATGACTATCTCATAGGCATTCGTTATACCGATTTGACAGTGTGTATCCTTAAATTGCTCCTGCCAATTCATTTGCGGTCCGCCCTCAACAAACTTTACATTAAGGTCTTGGGATGAAAAGAGACCCGATTGCTCGGCGAAATAAAATCCAGCAAACTGGGCTTGGTGAAACCATTTCAATTGCAGACATAGGTCCTTGGCAAATAATGATTTCTCAGGTGTTAAGAAAACAATTACCAAGAAGATGAAAAAGAATAGTATCCGGTGTGCCATAATAATTCCCTCAATATATATTTGCTCAGAATTCGTATTCGAATCAATGCATTTTCCTTACCGGATCCTACTGACTTAACTATTGAAATTACGGCTACAGGGGACAGATTGGAAACGTTGGCAAAATTCGGAATCCATTCTATTCTATAAATTTTACTTGTTTCCATCCTGAATTGTAATAATTATCAGGAATATGGGTGAGCAGCTCACCATAAAGATATTTCATATAGACCCCAGCCTGGTTGACAAAGAGAGTAGGTTTACTCTTGTCTTTGGGAATAGCTGCAAGAGCAGGAAGAATACGAGCAGATAGCGCCTTGAAAGACTGACCTCCATAAGTATAGCTCCGGCCCGAAGTTTTACTCATTTCCTTCATTTTTAACAGAAAGCTCTGTGATGCAGGTAATACCGTAAAAGAATAACCCTCATAAGGTAGAGCATGATAACCAAAACGGCTTTCTCCTTTGGGATCCGAAAAAGCCACCGCTTTATCCATAACAGAACCAGATGCTTTTCCTGCCAAATAGAAAAAACCGGCCAAATCCTCACCATATGCCCGAGACGTCTGGTGTCTTGTCTGGAATACCTGTTTGAGGGTATTGACGATATTTCTGCGCTGGCTAATTTCCTTTTTAAATCCTTCGTAAGCTTTACTATTTATTGGTCTTACTCGCAGATCAAAATCGATGGTACGCTTGTGAAAATCTGTGGCTAAATCCATTTCAACTCTTGCCGGAATCCCCCAAAAATATTGAAAAGTACTTCCTTTCTCATTCCTGAAATAGCTATCCTTTTTCAGGTGCCTGTTTTCTGAATCAAAGGCGTGAACTTGTATGACTTCCGCGCTACCTTCCCGGTAAGTGATTTCGTTTTGATTGAAGGCAAGCTTTACATCCTCTCCCGTGCTTAAACGCTGCTCAAAAAAAGCCTGCTCTCCCTGATTATTGAATTGCAGTTTTTCAATCTTACCGGCAACTGTTATAGCAACTTTACCAAATACAGCATGTGCATTTTTCAACTTGCCGGAATCTACCAAGTAGCCAAAATTATTACCTGAAGAATACGAGGTGCCCCTTATGGACTGTTCCCTGCCTTCACCATAAAAATAAGTCTCCCACCGAGTGTGACCACTGCCGGGACCATTGGGCAACGTTATTCTGAGTCCCTGTGTTGACCACACCTTGGCAGCATCTTCAAACCACTCTACCTGAAGGTCTGCAAGCTCTTTGGCGGATAGGGCAAGATATTCATCTACAGGTGAGTATTCCAGGCGTGTACGTGGTAGCACTTGTGGTTTATGACTCAATTCAATCCTGCCTCCCCCGTTTAAATCGGCTTCAACATCAAACGTCTGCTCAACTATTTCTCCTGCCACTACGACCTGTAATCTGTCGATCACCCCATTAAAACGCTTAAATATGCCGGTGGAAGACGAAATCGATTCTTTTGTGCTGATTGCTTTCCCTGTTTTGTCAAAAGCAAAAAGCCAGATACCACTACCGCCCTGACTATAGATTTCGGCAATGTCTCTTTCGATACGCTCGGCAATGACCAGAACACCGCCTTTCTTCTTTATTTTTTCAGGTGCATCTTTTTTAAAATCAAAGATATAAAGATCCGTTGGTACCAAAATTTTAAACCGCAGGACTGCAGTGCTTAAATCTTTTGCACCCGTACCAGGTACTACATTCAACTGAATATGGTTTTTTTGGCGATTGTCAAATTGCACAAAAAGTGCAAATGACTTTTCAGTTGGACGGTGAACATCTCTTCCGTCAGGGGTGCTAATCCGCAGGACCTCATACTCTCCCTTTGCCAGAACAGCATTGGGAATAGCCACCGGATCCAGTTCCATGTTCATCTTGGGTTCTTCCCCATTTGGCCAGAAGGAATCAGGGAATAGATTCATACTAATCTGGTGCGACAAGCTGCTTTCGAGTTTCGTTTGATCCAACTGTTTGGTTAATTGGAGTGCAGAAGTGTAAGAAGTAGTAATCAATCCCTGAGTCGGCTCTCCACTCAACATGGCCCGTTCAAATATTTTTTCGACTGTAGCTTGCGCTAATGCTTTGAGAACCGGTTGATCATCTGCGCTTTTCCACGCTATATTGTAAGCCAACCGGTTCTTTTTAAAATCGAGGTCAGCAGAAAGGCGGGGATCTTCCAGCAACGCTATCATACTGCCAATCAGCCCGGGGCCGGTATCTGCTTCCTTGTTCTTTAATTTTTCATAAACAGCAGCCCCATCAATGGCAGGTTGAAACAAGTGGGCGTATCGAAGAGAGCGACTATCGCCATCAATTTGCAATTCCAGTGCCATATATTGCAACTGCTCAAAAGGTTCAGCCAGTTGCTGAAACCACATCATGACCATATCAGCCATCATCTTTACCAATGGCTGTTCTTTTAAAAAAGGATGGTCGTTCAATTTTTCCTGCCAACCGGCGGTGAAATTTACTGGAAAGCGAATGGCCAGCCCAGCAACAGCATTATTTTCCTTAACGGTAGCACCAAATTGAGCCACAGGAGATTGTGCTATCATATCGTACCCCGCGGGAAACGACACAAAAAGAGGCTCAGGGACAATAAAACAATCATCGTTAACCAGCCGAAGCCGATAAATATCCACCGGGAAATCAGCCCAATCCTCTTCGGGCAATGCCTCTTTTTTAAAACGGTACTGATCCTCTGTGATTTTCTCCACATAGGGTGCCAACAGCGAATGATCCGCTAACAGCTGTTTGAAAACAAACCCTTGGCCACCTCTCAGCGCCACGACAGGCAAAGCGCTATGTTTCTTGTCAGGAAATATGAACACATCAAGAGTGTTTAGGCCCAGTTTTTTGAGCTTGTCAATTTTACCGACTATTTCATCCTGCCCTTCTTTGCGTTCAGCATGTTTTTCCACCAGATCGACCATGCGGGAGATATCAACACTCAATCCTGCGATTGGATTCTGAAAATCTGAAAGGGTAACAGACGGTGCAGTTGCTCTTTCCTTATACAAATGCGAATTGAAGAAAAAAATGAGAAATACAGCTATAATTACCAGTCCACCGACAATAATACTTAACGTCAACCTTCGGTGCTTGGTTGACATTGAAGGTTGCAAAGTTTGGTCAGGGGGAATTTCCGACATTTTCATCCTCTGTTATAAAACCATTCCAGCATTAAAGACACCTCAACTTTTATTCCTCAAATGGTCTTTTAAGATTCGCATATTAAGATAATATTTTTTTAAGACTGTTTTGCAAATCAGATAACTGAAACGGCTTTTGTAGAAATCCATCTGCTTTTCGGGCCAAATCTTTTTCAAAAACAAAGTCTTCTTCGGCGTAACCACTGCTCAGTAAAATGGGTAGATCGGCATTATACTTTCTTATTTCTTTCATTGCTTCAATGCCATCCATCTCCGGCATAGAAATATCCAGGACGACTGCACGATAATCAATCTCCTGCCCGCATACCATTTCCACAGCCTCTAGGCCATTCACAGCGATATGGACAGTGAGTCCCAGTGCCTCCAACATCTTTCTACCTATATCACGAACGATGTCGTCATCGTCAGCAAGAAGAATATCGCCTGATAATTTCACGGCATCCCATTTGGTCTCAGCAGGAGCCTCTATCTTTTTTTCAAACGAATCTATCGCAGGTAACAAAATTTTGAAAATGGTTCCAACACCAGGAGTACTTTCAACAAGAATAGCTCCATGGTGTGACCGTATAATCCCCTCGCTTAAAGCAAGACCAAAACCACGACCCACAAATTTTGTGGTGAAAAACGGTTCGAAAATACGCTGAATATTTTCTGGAATAATACCTTGGCCTGTGTCCCTTACCTGGCAAAATGTGTACATCCTGTTTCCCGTACTATTACCTTGAAAAGCAACAGGAAAAGAAGTTGTTTCAAAACGATCACTGCCAAAACTAATTTCAATTTCACCGGCTTCGTCATTTATCGATTCAATCGCATTTGTTATCAGGTTATTGATGACCTCTTTTATCTGCTGCTGATCGATTGAACAGTATAGTGGTTCAGGGGGCGGAATACATTTTAAAGAGATGGAAGGTCCCAATTGACTTTTTAATGTTGTTGTACTCTGTATGACAAGATCCGACAGACTCAATACCTGAAGTTGTAGCGGTCGTTGTCCAACATAAGAAAGCATCATAGAACCTATAATCGATGCTTCACTAGCTGCCTCTAAGGCAGCAGTCGCCATCTTTTTTTCTTCTAAATAATCAGGGAGAGAATAGAGTATGAGCTCAAGATTGCCTTGTACCGCCATCATGGTATTGTTGAAACGATGGGCGATGGCTCCAGCCATTGTTTTAAGACTTTCAAGGCGTTTCAACTGTTCTTGTTGTACGCTTATTTTCAATAAAAGTTGTTCCTGTTTCTTCTGTTCTGTAATATCTCTGGCAATATGGACCAGGTATTGAATTTCCCCTTTCTCGTCAAGAATTGAGGAAGAAGATACCTGAAATATTTTCCCCAGGCGTTCATGCTTTATTATTTCTGAGTAATTGCCTTTGTCTGAGACGGTTTTTGGCAGTGGGCAGCCTTGGCAAGGTTCTGTAATTCCACGCAGAATTTGATAACAGGATTTTCCGACCAGTGACTCCGGTTCTTTGTTGAAAAATTGATAGGCTGCTTTATTAGCCCGGACAATATGCATTTTTTTATCCTGAATGGTGATAATATCGGATATTGCGTTAAATGTTTTCTCCCATTCCTTGTGGGCAGTTGCCAGCTCGTTTTCCGTCCTCCTTTGCTCGGTGATGTCTCTAAAAATGCAGTGTGTCTGAATGAAGTTTCCCTGTTCGTCGTAGGCTATTTTGCCGTTGTAAGAGGTTAGAATTGCTGAGCCGTCCTTTTTGACCATTTCGAATTCAACACCAAGAATCTCTCCTTTTTCCCTGAAACGTGGAAAATAATATTCAAAATGCTCTTGGAATTCGGGCAGCAGAAACTTGGCAAATGAGTAACCGATAACCTCTTCTTTGCTATAGCCAAGAACATCAAGCCATGCTTCATTGACGACGAGTATACAGCCCTTATTGTCAAGAGATTGATAGGGCAAAGGAGCTTTTTCGTATAGGTGTCGAAAGAGTTCTTCGCTAAGGGCCAATTTTTGGTGGGTTTTTGACAATTCACCTTCGCGTTTTTTTACCATCCGGTCAAAATGATGGGATAATTTCCCAATTTCATCTGACCTGTCCAGGATAAAATCAACATCGAAATTCCCCTGCCACACCAGGTTAGCGTTCTCTTCCAGAGTGCGGATATCAAGAGTCATCCTTCGCGCCATGAACCAGGCAAAAAGTAAACCAGCAGCGATGGCAATGGCCGTATAAATAATACCATTGATTGTTACAAGTTGCAGACTGTCATGCATTTCGGACCGGCTGAGTCCTACACGAGCCCAGCCTATTTGCTGATCGTTCACATTGACAGGGACTGCTACATCAACCAGGTAAGATGAATTAACCAAGAACTGTACTGTTTGTGTTGCCTGAAGCAGTTGAAGGCTAATGGGATCTTCAATGTATTGTCCCACTTTAGTCCGATCGGTAAACCCCAGTACCCTGCCGTTCAAATCAAGGAACATGGCGTAGAGCAAACCGGGGAAATGAGCCTGGGATTTTACCACCTCCTCTATGCCGATAAAATCATTAGACAATATCCATGACGAGCCATTTGTAGCAAGAGTATTCGCAAGACCGACGGCCCCTTCGCGACTGTTTTCCAGCATAAATTCTCGTTGTCTGTCCACCAGATCAAAAACAAAAACAGTCATGAGCACCGCATGTACGAGGGCTATACCCATCATTAACTGACGGGTAATAGAACCTGTCCAGAATTTGTATAATCTATTCATCATAATAAGATATTATTTAATCCACTGGCCTGACTTTTTCGGCAAACTGGCTAACAAATAATCTTACCGGATCATAGCTTGCGTCCGTTGCCGTTTCGAAACGGGATAGTTCCATGGACGCAAGAATGCGTGATCCTTCGGGAGTTTCGTGCAAGTTAACAAGGAGCTGTTTCACCTGTTGTACAATTTCCTGCGGAACATCAGGCAGCACAATGAGGCCATTGTTGGGAAGGGAATCTGTCTGCCATTTAATCTCCAATTGTTCTGCTAATTCCGGGCGTTCTTTACTGAATGCAAACCAAGGTGG
>SWBY01001897.1_pt1 | contig 17741 bp, 15 predicted proteins | sample 4693071 | NCBI WGS metagenome assembly SWBY01 (sample SAMN10267273, study PRJNA491770) | bioreactor metagenome | isolation source: DHS bioreactor inoculated with marine methane seep sediment | place: Japan: Omine Ridge, Nankai Trough | collected 2006-05-06 | reverse complement strand
ATCGCGGGATGTGGCGTTATACCAGTATGACAGATCTCGTGAATATCATCAAAGGGATACTTTTGTCCTCTATCATCATCATTACCCTGCTGCTTTTTGGCAACAGATTTGAAGGGCTTTCCCGTTCGGTCTTTATTCTTGACCCCATACTCACCTTTCTTTTTATAAGCGGCTATCGCATCCTGATCCGCTACTATTATCAGAATAACCCTGGTTCCAGAAAGCTGTTTTCCGGCACACTTCCCGTTGAGAAAAAAAGATTGCTTCTGATAGGGGCTGGTGATGCAGCTGAGAAAGTATTAAGAGAATTGCAGACTAACAATGCTGTCCCTTATATTGTGGTTGGTCTCGTAGATGATAACCCCGCTAAAACAGGCCTTAAAATTCATGGTGTTCCCGTCGTTGGTCAGGTTGATGATTTGGACGAGCATGCTCGCCGTACCAGGGCTCAGGAAATACTCATATCAATTGCCTCGACAGGTGGCCAACAGATGAAACGGATTGTGGAACTCTGCCAGGAGAGCCAGCTCCCATTTAAGGTCTTACCCGGATTGGCTGAACTCATCGATGGTAAAGTATCTCTTAAATCCATGCGTGATATTTCCTATGCAGATCTTCTCGGTAGAGAAGAAGTCAAGCTGGAGCAGGATAAAATAGGCAGTTACCTTAATAATAAAATTGTGCTTGTAACAGGGGCGGGAGGATCAATAGGATCTGAACTGTGCCGTCAGATTCTTCGTTTTTCCCCACAACAGATTATTCTTTTTGATGCGGGCGAAGAAAATTTATACATCATCCAAATGGAATTACAGCATGAATATAATTTTAATAACATTGTGCCGGTGCTCGGCAAAGTTCAAGATCAAGGATTGCTTGAGCTAGTGTTTAAGCAATACCAACCATCTGTAGTTTTCCATGCCGCAGCATACAAACATGTTCCTCTGGTTGAAAACAACCCCTGGCAGGCAATACATAACAATGTTTTTGCTGCCCAGCTTCTGATAGAGGCCGCAATTATTCATGGGGTACACCGTTTTGTTTTGGTTTCGACCGATAAGGCAGTACGGCCAACTAACGTAATGGGTGCCTCAAAACGGTTGACAGAGTTGTTGATGCTTGCCTATGGTAAGGAAAAATGGGACGGCAGTTTTTGTCCTGCACGTACACGCCTGCAACAAGTCAACGATAACTCCTCCTCTTTACCTGGATTAAAAGATGTTGTCCACAAAACAATATTTATGGCTGTCCGTTTTGGAAATGTGCTTGGTTCATCAGGTTCAGTGATACCACTTTTTAAACGTCAGATAGAGAAAGGTGGGCCGATTACTGTTACCCATCCGGAAATCACCCGATATTTCATGTCCATTGAAGAGGCAGCTCAGCTCATTCTTCAGGCAGGAGCCATGGGGAAGGGAGAAGAAATTTTTATTTTGAAAATGGGTGAACCCATAAAAATTGCCCAAATGGCAAGAGATCTGATAAAACTTGCCGGACGTGAACCGGACTCTGAAATAGAAATTAAATTCACTGGATTACGTGAAGGAGAAAAACTCTACGAAGAACTGATAACTGAAGGAGAAGGCATAGTTGATACCACTCATGAAAAGATAATGGTTTTGCGAGGTAACGGAAAGACTTGTGCTGATCTTGCCACAGGAATTGAGAAACTTAAACAAAAGACAAAATCCCATGATAGTAGAGGAATTAAGGAGATTCTAGAGCAGTTGATTCCAGAATATTTACCAGATCACAAGGCTGAGTCTATTTACAAAAATATTGAGAACAAAGCTATTTAAGCTTAATACTGAGTTTATAATTACCGGAACCGGAACCGGACGGGACGAAAGGCTGGAACTGCCAGTGGATGCACTCCGGGAAGCATTAGTAAATGGCATCGCCCATAGAGATTATCGTTCTACAACTAATGTCAAGTACATATTTTCCAAGACCGAGTCGAAATTGTCAGCCCTGGTGGTTTGCCTGCCGGTATGAAAAAGGAAAATCTAGGAAAAAAGAGTATTCCCCGGAATCCCCTGTTGTTAAGTATTATTGTACAGAATGGATCTGGTAGAGCAAATCGGCAGTGGCATTAAGCGTATCATGCAGTTATGTAAAGACTATGGTGTTCAAACCCCAGAAGTATTTGTGGAAGATAATTGGATTACCGTAATTTTTGAGCAAGAACAAAATAACTCCCCGTTAGCTAAAGATGGTATTGCCGAGCAAGACACCGAGCAAGACACCGAGCAAGTAAAAACACTACTCCAAGCTGTACTACCGAATTAAGTAGAAATGAACTGCAAACAAAACTAAAGCTCAAACATCGAGTTAATTTTATAAAAATTTACCTTAATCCTGCAATAAATGCTGGCTTCATAGAAATGACCATCCCCGAAAAGCCACAAAGCAGTAAACAAAAGTACAGATTGACAGAAAAGGGAAAATTGCTATGTCGTCAGAATTTTAAACGTGAAAGATGAGTTTGAAAATCTATAAACTCTCAGGCTCTACATACTATCATACTAAATAAAGAAGTCACAGTTTGTATTATAGGATTTGGTTACATCAGCCTCCCCTTTGATGGTGCGTTATGTCAAAGTGGGCTTTAAAGTAAGTGGTTTTGATAATGACAGGGGAAAAATGAAAAATCAATGAAAGCAAAAGTATTAAGAAGGGAAACGTGATCTCCGTTTTTGCAAAATTAGAGGTATAATCTTCATTTGGATTTAGCCATTATGAAAACAGAAAAATTTAAGATTATTAAATTACCTAAAATATCAGACCCAAGAGGAAATCTGACCTTTATTGAAGGTGATCAACATGTACCTTTTACAATCAAAAGGGTTTATTATCTCTACGATGTACCCGGTGGTGCTGAAAGAGGGGGCCATGCTCATAAGGAATTAAAACAGCTACCAATATCCACCATAGGCACTTTTGATGTGTTACTTGACGACGGTTCCCAAAAAAAGACTATTTCTTTGAATAGATCCTACAATGGCTTATTGATTGACAATATGGTGTGGAGAGAGATAAATAACTTTTCTTCTGGTTCTGTTTGTATGGTACTAGCATCCGAGTATTACGATGAGGATGATTACTATCGAGAGTACTCCGACTTTATCAAGAATATTAAAGAATGAAGTGTTTATTAACAATTTGTTAGTATTGACTGTACGTAATGTAAGGGCGATTTTCCAGCGATGTGTGTGTTGAGAGGTGATTGATTTCTGTATTAGAAACATGAAGAAATATTTTATTCTAAATAATTATCATAAAAGATTCTTGAAGTATATATATAGCCCTTTTGTGTCTAGTATTGAAAGCTGTATATTAAGGTATTTTTTAAAAAAAACGATTGATGAACCATTAAAGCATAAACCTGTTTTTATTTTAGGCATTCCTCGCTCAGGAACAACTTTTATATATCAAGTTATTAGTAGTATTATTCCCTGTTTATATGTAGATAATTTTGTAGAGAAATTTTCCTCATCACCTATCTTCGCCTTTAAAGTACGTAATCTAATTTGGAATGAGAGAAATCATGAGTCATTTACATCATCTTATGGGGTTACATCGGATGGTGGGGTAACTGCTCCCAATCAAGGTATTAATTTTTGGTACCATTGGTTTCCTAATAGAAATCACTACCATGCTGTGTCTGATTTATCCCCAAATGGATATCGAGACATTGACAATACAATACATTATCTTATTAATAAATATGACAAACCATTATTATTCAAGGAATTATCATTATCTCAAAAGTTACCAATTATCAGAAGATTATTTCCTGAAAGTAAATTCATTATTGTCGAGAGAGACTTAGCAAAAATTGCTATAAAAATTCTTCATTCGATGGAAAAACACAAGATAGATGATGGAGTAATGTGGGGAGGTTTCTTCAAAGGGTATGAAAGGTTTTTAGATCTTGACAAAAAAAGAATGGTGGCTCATCAAATTGTATATTTAAAACACTACATGGATCAAGGGCTATCTGATTTTAAGGCAGATCAAGTTTTAAGGATTGATTTTGATGATTTGTATGTTGATCCAAATGCTGAAATTGAGAAAGTTAGCACTTTTTTGGGTATTTCCTCAAGTCGTACACTCCGAGAAGATATCATTCATGAAAACAAAGTATATGCAGAAGACATAATTTCACAAATGAACGATTTTATTAATGAGGCTAAAGAAAATTTATCTCGTGGGTGGAATTTGAAATGATTAGAATTAAGAAGTATAGCCCTGCTAACCGAAAGGAATGGGATAGCTTAGTTAAATGTTCAAAAAATGGATGTTTTCTATTTTTGAGGGATTATATGGAATACCATTCAGATCGTTATCAAGATAATTCTCTTTTAGTATACAATGGAAATTCTTTGATCGCTGTAATACCTTGCAACATAGTCGAAAAAAAGTTGATTTCCCACGGAGGATTAACTTTTGGTGGTGTGATTTCTAACCAGAAAATGAAAACTCAAATAATGCTTGATACGTTCGGGAAGTTGTTAGAATACATGGGAGAGAATTCCATTGCTTCCATCACATATAAGGTACCGCCTAAATTCCTACAGCAAATTCCAGCTGAAGAAGATTTGTATGCGTTATTTCGATTTAAAGCAAAGTTAATTCGACGGGATGTCTCGACCGTAGTGGATATCAACAACCGGGTTAAATTGAATAAAGGTCGAAAATGGATTATTAACAAAGCAAAAAAAAATGATGTGTCAGTATCGATCTCTCAAGATTTTGAAACTTTTATGAGTATTTTAAGGGATTCTCTTGGTAAACACGGAGTCAAGCCAACACATTCCCTTGAAGAGATTATCTATTTAAAAAATAAATTCCCAAAAAACATTTCACTATACACTGCTCAACTAAATGACGATATCTTGGCAGGAGCGATACTTTACGATTATGGCCAAACTATCCATACTCAGTATCTTGCTACCACCGAACAAGGTAAACAAATTGGAGCGCTTGATTATGTTATCAGTAAATTGATCGCAACCATTTGTAATGATAAAAGATTCTTTAGCTTTGGTATATCTACAGAACAAAATGGTAAATATCTAAATGAAGGGTTGATTCATCAAAAAGAAGGGTTTGGCGGTCGGGCGATTGTTCACGATTATTATGAAATGAGGGTAGAATGACTAAATTTCTTGACCTCAAAAAGATCAATGCTCAATACAGGAAAGAATTAATCAAGGCTGCTGTTCGTGTCATCGATTCCGGTTGGTATATTCTAGGAAAAGAGGTCGAAATATTTGAAAAAAAATTCGGCAATTACTGTGGGGTTTGCCACTGTATAGGTGTTGGTAGCGGAATGGATGCGCTAAGTCTAATCTTCCAATCATATAAATGTTTAGGTAAATTGAATGATGGGGACGAAATTTTGGTTCCCGCAAATACCTTTATCGCTAGCGTCTTGGCGATAACAGAAAACAACCTGAGTCCTATTTTTATCGAACCAGACCGAAATACATTTAATATAGATCCCGCTTTGATTGAACGTTCTATAACCACCAACACGAAAGCTGTTTTGGCTGTTCATTTGTACGGACAACTTGCAGATATGGGTTTCATCAACAATCTGGCTAAAAAATATAATCTTATTGTCATTGAAGATTGCGCACAGGCACATGGCTCAGAGGATGCTGGGAAAAATAAGGCTGGCTCTCTCTCCAATGCTGCCGCTTTTAGCTTTTATCCGGGGAAGAACCTTGGTGCCTTGGGTGATGGAGGAGCAATTACAACAAATGAAGCCAAGGTCGACATTATGGCTCGAAAGCTCAGGAACTATGGTTCTAACGAAAAATATCGTTTTGAAGTTAAAGGATCAAATAAACGACTAGATGAAATACAAGCTGCCTTCCTAAATGTAAAACTCGATTACCTCGATGCTGAAATAAAAGAACGGCGTAATATTGCAAGTTATTATCTCGATAAGATAAAAAATGATAAAATAACTTTACCGTACATAGAGTTGGGCATTGGGCACGTTTGGCACTTATTTGTTATAATGGTTGAAGAAAGGGAAAAATTTCTTTCACACTTGAAAGTCCAAAAAGTTGATTCCATGATACATTATCCCATACCAGTACATAAACAGACAGCATATCATGAGTACTCTCATTTTCACCTACCGATAACGGAGGAGATTCAAGCCAAAATAGTGAGTTTGTCATTGTATCCAGCGATGGATATTATTGATATGAATACAGTTGTAAATGCTTGCAATAGTTTTTAGTGTTTCTTCTGCGTTAGAGATTTTAGTCTCGTAGGATATATTATATTAAATGATATCTCGATTAATAAATAGCTCGTTTGCCAAAAATGTTACATTATTAGCAAGTGGTACGGCTGTAGCACAACTACTTGTTGTTGCATCAAGTCCACTACTTACTCGTCTTTATTCACCTGAAGATTTTGGTATGGTTGCAATATTTATAGCAATGGTTGCGAGCCTTTCGCAAGCTGTTTGTGGTAAGTACGAGGTGGCAATAGTTGTCCCAAAAAATAATCGTACTGGGATACATTTGCTTGGTATCGCTATTTATTTTTCCTTCCTTGTATCGTTTGTTGCTTTTTTTATCTTGATTTTTGCTGAGCAACCAATTGTAGAACTAGTAAAAGCCGATCAACTAGGAGTATGGTTGTTTATTACTCCGTTAGCGTTATTGCTGACCGGATTACTAAATGCATTCAATTATTTTTCTAATCGCAAAGAAAATTATAAGCTTATTGCACAGACAACGATGGTGCGAGCTATTGGCGTGTTGTTTATTAATTTGGTTTTTGGGGTTTTAGGTGTTGGTGGTGTTGGTTTAATTTTCGGGAATGTAGTAGGACTAGCCCTCGCAGTTGTTTTTATAGGATTACGGCAGAGAACATTTCTTAATAGAGTATTGTTTGATATTTCTATTACAAAATGGAATATCTTAAAAAAATATTCTGATTATCCTAAATACAATGCGACTACTGGGCTATTAAATGGCATATTGGTAGCGATGCCAATATTTTTTTTAAATCGCTATTTTACAGACCAAACTGTTGGCTATTTTGCATTAGTAATAAAAGTAGCAACAACTCCAACAGCGTTTATCTCATCTGCCGTTTCACAAGTAAATTTGAAAAAAGTCGTAGATTTGGTAAACAATGGTAAACCTGTTGTTCGATATATTTATAAGTTATCGTTTTTACTATTTATAGGTGTGTCCTTGCCAGCTGTAGTGTTAATTGTTTGGGCACCAGATATTTTTTCTTTTATTTTTGGGCCATCATGGGAACGTGCTGGCGTGTATCTTCAAATTTTAATGCCTGCACTGGCAATAAAATTCGTTTCCTCAACCCTAAGTACCACTCTCGGAGCAACTAAAAATAATCGTTTGGGAGCTATATGGAAAATTATTGCTTTTCTCTCTACTGGCATTGTGCTTTCTTGGTATGCACCACAAAATGATATTCACACATTGCTTATAGCTATTTTAATCAATGATATCTTTTTGTATGTACTTTATTATTATTTTATTATTTTGGCAGCCAAAAGAGCAGATACGAGTCGTTTTAATCCTACCCAGGAACCTACTTGAACAATTCAACGGTTAAGTCGTAATTGTATAATCCCCTTTTTTAATTGTAAAAAATCATGGCAGATCTTCCTTTAGTATCTATATCCATAATTACTTTCAATCAAATCGAATTTATACGTGAAACTCTTGATAGTGCACTTGGTCAAGATTATGAAAATTTAGAGGTGGTCGTATCGGATGATGCATCCACCGATGGTACTGCTGAAGTTATTCAAGAATACGCACAAAAATATCCTGGTAGACTTATTGCTTTGATTGGTGGGCCAAACCTTGGTATTACCGCAAATGACAATCGAGCATTGAAAGCATGTAGAGGTAAGTATATAGCTTTTCAAGGAGGTGACGATGTTTTATTGCAAGGAAAAATCAGTGCTCAGGTTCAATGGTTTGAAGAAGACAAAAGACGTGTACTTTGTGGCCATCAAGTAGAAGTTTTTTATGATGATGGCAACCCCTCCCATGTTTTAACCCCCAAATTGCCGTCAGGGGCTGGGCCAAGATGGGTCATTGAACATGGATGCCCATATGGGGCCGTCGCAATCATGGTTCGAGCTGAAAATATACCGTCCATGGGCTTTGATGAGCGTTTACCAACGGTGTCTGATCAGAAGTTTTGGATTGATTGTTTGCGTGATAATGGCATATTTGGTTATGTGGCAGGTATATACGCCCGTTATCGGAAGCATTCAAGCAATATAACAAACGATTATTTGCGTTGTTCTGCGGATCTTCATGAAATGGTGACTATTCTAAAACAAGAATATCCCCAATTCTCTGATTCTGTAAGGAAGTATTCGCGGAATTTAGTAGATATGTCGCGCGCTAAATTGCTGTTACAGGAAGGGAGATATTTAAAAGCAATAGTCATACTGGGACGTACGTGTGTTCTTTCTCCCTCTCGTTTGTTGAGAACTTTTTCGTTTAGGCTAACAAAAATAAACGGGAGTGGGGCTTTGATCTTGTATTATACTTTTGCTCGTTTCCTTCCTGGCATGGCTGGTTACATTTTTAGAAAGGTGTTGTGTAAGCGCATTTTTTGTCATGCTGGGAAGAACGTAAATATCCGGCCAGGTGTTCGTTTTGGGCGTGGATCTTTAATATCCATCTCAGACAACTCTGGTTTAGGGGATGGAGCCTACCTTGTGGGAATGGCACCCATATTGATTGGGAATAACGTGATGACAGGTCCTCAAATCATGATATTGACTGGGGGGCACGCATTAAAAATCCTGTTTTGCGACTTATGGATCAACAAAAAGTTACCAAACCAGTAATAATAGGAGATGATGTATGGATTGGTGCACGTGTTATTATTTTGCCTGGTGTAACTATTGGAAGTAGAGTGGTTGTAGGCGCAGGTTCTGTAGTGACAAAGGATTTACCTAGCAATACTGTTTGTGCTGGAATTCCATGTAGGGTGATTAAGCAATGTCGATAGTGTTAACTAATAGTAACGTAGTGTCTGTTGGTCAAAAAGGTTATTTTGTACTAACATGGTTTGCGTTGTTCGTTTTGTTTTTTGTAGGAAAATTGATGGGTTTCATAGAGGTCCCAGCGCTTGTCGGAGCTGTTTTTTTTCTTAAATGTGCCTTTACTGGGCAGTTAAAGTTTCCCTCAAAATATAATATATTCTTGTTGTCCATCTCCACATTATTTGTATACGCTGGGTGCATATCTATCATTTGGGGGATTCAAGAAGTTTACTTTTTCTTGAAATTTGGTCGTGCATTACTGATGTTTGTTCTTGTTTACTATATCTGGAATGTTATCTCGAAGTATTGGTCATATGATAGATTTTGTAAAGCATTTATTCTAATGACCATTGTGCACTCTTTTGTCATATTTTTTCTAATTGTATCCCCTAATTTTCGTAATAACTTGTACGCAATAACAGGATACATTCCAAGAGGTCCGGCATGGAGTAGATCGCCAGGAATGACAATAAGCTTTAATGCACCAGCTATCCTGCATATAACAGCATTATGGTTATTGGTGTCCAGGGATAACTGGAATGTGTTTGTTAAGATATTGGCATCATTGATAATCTTGTCAAGCTTGGTCTTTTTGGGACGGTTTATTGCATGGTCGGGGATTCTTTTTATTTCATTGTATAGTCTTGTCAATTTGTTGCGAAGTATGAATTTAAAACGTATTGTATTTATTTTATTTGTTTTTATGGGGATACTGTTACTATTTCAACTAAAAAATATTTTTTACATAGATCATAATACAGACATGGGACAAATCCTTTTTAATGTTAATCATTTTTTTGAATTGTTCGAACAGGCAAGCAATAAATCCTATGCCAATTATTACAATCATATGTCTGCTTCACAATATTATTTAAGTGATGATTGGCGTGTCCTCTTTTTTGGAAATAGTATGGCAGGTCATGCTGGTATCTTGGATAAATTTAATAGCACCAACTCTGATCTTGGTATTGTCAATAGTATCAATGCTATAGGGATACCGGCAACAATATGTATGTACTTTATTTATTTTCTGTTTATATGGTACTCAAGGCATGGAGATTGGCAGACTGTGGCCTTAGTTGTTTTTCTTACCCTAAGTTTAACATTTAAAGAAACAGGGTTCTTTACGTCGCATGCTACACCATTATTGTTTTTAATATTTTTCTATCAAGGGGAAAATAAGTGTGATGGCGTGCACCCTCAACGTATATGAGCAACGATGTTTTACATTTGATAACTGGTTTAGGTACAGGAGGTGCGGAGAAAGCACTCTATAATCTACTGAATGGTGGCCTGGCAGCCCGTTTTCATAACCAGGTCTGCTCCCTAAGTGACCTAGGGACTATTGGCCCGCAGATAAGAGAGCTTGGCATACCAGTCATAACTTTGGATATGCCTAATGGGCGACCTACATTTTCCGGATTAATTAAATTGAGAAACTTAATTGGCCAGATTAAACCGGGTGTAATTCAAGGTTGGATGTATCACGGTAACTTAGCAGCTACCGTGGCTCGTACTTTTACTCCTGGGAACGTATCACTGGTTTGGAATATTCGTCAATCTTTGTATGATTTAAGTCAAGAAAAACCACTGACAAGGCAGGTAATTAGGGCAAATAGTTTTTTCTCTTCTGCTCCTAATATACTTCTCTATAATAGCAGACTTTCCCGGAAGCAGCATCAGAAGTTTGGTTTCATTTCAGCGAATGGACGAGTTATTCCAAATGGGATAGATACGCAGCAATTCTCTTTTTCTGCTAAATCCAGGAAACGAGTACGTACTGAGCTATGTATTCCTGCTGACGCATTCGTTATTGGGCATGTTGCTCGCTTACATCCAATGAAGGATCATCCTGTTTTTCTGGCGGCAGCAACCGAACTTGCCAATAGTTATCCCCAAGCACATTTTCTGCTTAGTGGTCGAAATGTGACATATAAAAAACAATTAATTGCACAGTCAATACCCTTAACTGTTCGTGATAGGTTTCATTTACTTGGAGAGCGTAGTGATGTTCCTGAGCTGATGAGTGCGATGGATATTTTTTGTCAGAGCTCATTTTCAGAAGCCTTTCCTAATGTACTTGGTGAGGCGATGGCAACTGGTATTCCCTGTGTTGCCACTGATGTAGGTGATAGTTCTGTAATTATAGGTGATACTGGCGTACTTGTGCCGTCTAGCAATGTGCAATCTCTTGCGACGGGTATCGAGAGTCTACTCATAATGTCTGTGGCAGAACGGTATGCACTGGGTGCTAAGGCAAGGGCAAGGATTGAAGATAATTATACATTAGGCGCAATAGTAGACCAATATACCATGATGTATGAACAACTAATTGCAGAAAGCGGAAGGGAAAGGTCATGTGTGGAATCGTAGGATACTGGGATAAAAGAGGTGCAGACTCCTCAGTCGTCGCGAAGATGGCAATCCAGATCCAACACCGGGGGCCAGATGATGCAGGAGTTTGGCTGTATGAGGAGGTCGGATTGGCTTTGGCGCACCGGCGCCTCTCTATCATTGATCTTTCTCCAGCTGGTCACCAACCTATGCTTTCTCCTTGTGGCAGATTTGTGCTTGTTTATAACGGTGAGATCTACAATCACCAAGATCTGCGTGTTGAACTTGAGAACGAAGGAGGACATTTCGATTGGCGTGGTCATTCGGATACTGAAACTTTATTGGCGGCTTTACGGCATTGGGGGATTGAAGGTACGCTTAAGCGCTTGAATGGGATGTTTGCTTTCGCATTGTGGGATAACGTAGAGCAGACCCTTTTTCTTGCCCGAGATCGTATGGGAGAAAAACCTTTATATTATGGCCGTAATAGCGACATTTTCTTTTTTGGTTCGGAGCTGAAAAGTTTTATTGTCCATCCAAAGTGGAACGGGAGTATTGACCGTAATGTGCTGGCATTGTTTATGCGTCATAATTATGTGCCTTCGCCCTGGAGTATTTATAGAGGCATGTATAAGCTACCACCTGCATATTATGTTGTCGTTCGAGAGAGCGGCGATTTGATCTCTGAGCCTCAGTGCTATTGGAATCTTGGAAAAATTGCAGAAAAAAGCGCTGCAGAAGCGGAAGGAAAGGCAAAAGATCTAACTAGCGAACTAGATGGGTTACTGCGAAATGCTGTTTTAAGCCGTATGGCCTCAGATGTACCGTTAGGCGCATTTTTGTCAGGTGGCTTTGATTCTTCTATGGTCGCTGCCCTTATGCAAGCCCAGTCAGCTCGACCTGTTAAAACTTTTACCATTGGTTTTCATGAAAAGGGTTATAACGAGGCGGTTCATGCTAAAGCTGTTGCACACCATTTGGGTACGGATCATACTGAACTTTACGTGACTCCTGAAGAAGCTATGGCGGTTATCCCCAGTTTACCGGCCATCTGGGATGAGCCTTTTTCAGATTCTTCACAAATTCCAACTCTTTTAGTTAGTACTTTAGCTCGAAAGCATGTAACTGTGTGTCTTTCTGGTGATGGAGGTGATGAGCTTTTTTGTGGATACAATCGTTACACTCAGGGATATCAAATATGGAAACAGTTACGCATATTACCGGCTTCGCTTCGTCGAGCTTTTGGGACGGGGATAGCGTCACTTCCAGGTGGAGCTATAGAAAATTTGGTTTGTTTATTGCCTAAACGATTTCAAATTCCACATTTAGCTGACCGTTTGCCCAAATTGGCCGATATCGTAAAAGAAAGGAATGGCGAATCCTATTATCATCGGCTTGTCTCTCATTGCAAGGATCCTGCTGCTTTAGTTCGAGGCGGGATCGAACCTCCTACCATATTCAATATGCCTGAAAAACAACCAAACTTACCTGGTCTTCGTGAGTATATGATGTACTTGGATAGCAAAACATATTTGCCTGATGACATTCTCACCAAAATGGATAGAGCGAGTATGGCTGTCAGCCTTGAAGCACGTGTGCCGTTACTAGATCATAAGGTTGTCGAGTTTTCCTGGAAAGTGCCAATGGATCTTAAGTACCGGGACGGTAAGGGCAAGTGGTTACTTCGTGAAGTGCTTTATCGTTATGTTCCACAGGAGCTTATGGAACGTCCTAAGATGGGTTTTGGGGTACCGATTGAGCACTGGTTACGTGGTTCGATACGTGAATGGGCAGAGGAGCTTCTTGCTGAAAAACGCCTTAAGGAAGAGGGCTTTTTTGACCCAGTTCCCATCCGCAGGATGTGGAATGAACATGTTAGTGGCAAAAGGCGGTGGCATTATTATTTGTGGGATGTGTTGATGTTTCAGGCGTGGTTAGAAGGGAATACGCATTGAGTTGTTTTATTAAAAGAATCGTTTTTGTAGCCAATCGTGGATACGCATTAACAAGTTCACGAACTTCAACAATTCAGCGGTTTTTGGCATCTGGCTGGGAGGTTATTATTGCAACAGCTGACGATGTTGAGAGTCAAAAGCTATGTGACCTGGGGACATATCTAGAGCCTGTAGTATTCAATCGAGGTGGCCTTGCATTGGCTGCTGATATGGGAGCGTATCGGCGACTGCATAACATTTATCGTAAATGGCAGCCAGCACTGGTTCATCATTTTCATGCTAAACCTGTAGTTTTTGGATCATTAGCAGCGTATCAGGCGTTAGGGGATGCGGTTCAGGTCGTGAATACTATTACCGGACTTGGTCATGCCTTTATAACTAGTGGCCTGTCAGCCCAAATTGCGGGTTTGGGGTATAAGTTTGCATTGCCACGCACTGCGGCTACTATTTTCCAAAACAAGGATGATCGTGCGTTATTCTTTGAGCGGGGATGGGTGAAAGAGCATCAGGCGCGACTTATTACAGGTTCGGGTGTAAATACGGAGCGTTTTTCGTTTGTAGATCGACATGGTCGTAATGGTAATCGACCGGTTATTGTTATGTTAGGTCGATTGCTTCGTCAGAAAGGTATTCCTGAATTTGTTGAAGTTGCACATCGCATCCTCCAGCGTTGGCCTGAGGCAAAATTTCTCATTGCAGGAGAGGAAGATCCGGTTCATCCTGACGCAGTGGCAGTGGAATGGCTCCTTAATCAGAAAGGTGTTGAATATCTGGGTAGACTAACTGATGTAGTACCTGTTCTTACCAAGGCTGATTTATTACTATTTCCTTCATATCGAGAAGGTGTTCCTCGGGTGGTGTTGGAAGCAGCTGCCATGGGACTACCGACTGTCGGGTTTAATGTTCCAGGGGTTCGTGAAGTAGTGTCGGATGAAGAGACAGGTTACTTGGTGCCGGATCGAGATGTTGACGCATTGACTGACTGTGTCACTCAGTTACTTGAAAATAAATCTTTGCGTCTACGCATGGGGCGAAAGGCCCGGACAATGGTTGTGGATTCTTTCGAAGTGAGCGTCATTGAAGAACAGTATTTTCAAGTGTATCGTGATCTGGGTTTAGAGGTTTTGTAATGAGCTATTCTTCCGTTATTATTATTGGTGCCCCGCGCTCAGGGACAAATATGTTACGTGATATGTTGATAGAATTACCATGCGCTGGGACGTGGCCTTGTGACGAAATTAATTACATTTGGCGTCATGGAAATGTGAAATATCCTTCAGATGAATTTAAGCCGAATATAGCAACTACAAAAGTTAAGAAATACATTCAACAGCAATTTCAGAAAATATCTGAAGTGGCTGATCTTGACATGGTTATTGAGAAAACCTGTGCAAATTCTCTTCGTGTGGGGTTCGTAAATAAAGTTATCCCTGATGCAAAATATATATTTATTGTGCGAGACGGTATGGATGCAGTTGGATCTGCACTTAAGCGATGGAAAGCAAGTCTGAATATTCTATATATTTTACAGAAAGCACGGTATGTCCCTCCTACTGATTTACCCTATTATGCTTCGCGTTATCTAATTAATCATTTGTATCGCATTGTTACTCGAGAAAGTCGTCTCTCTCTCTGGGGGCCCGCAATGAAAAATATTGGCGAGTTGTTAACTAAGTATTCTTTACCTGAGGTTTGCGCATTACAATGGCAGGCTTGTGTGGAAAATGCTGAAAGAGATTTTTTAACTATGTCTGCTGAAAATATTATCAGGCTAAAATACGAGGAGTTTGTCGCAAAGCCAGTGGCGGAATTTGCACGGTTGGCAGAATTCTTAAATAAGGATGTGCCGGATTCATTAGACAAATATTTAAAAGAAAATGTCAGGCAGGATAGTATTGGCAAAGGGCGTAAAGCTTTAGGGGAGGCAGAAGTGAAAAATATTCGGCCTCTAATTGCAGATACACTTGAAAGATATGGTTATGAATAAAGCTATGCAAGGATTGTCGGTGAGCGATTCATTGCAGAAACGTGTATTTGATCTTTTTTTTGCAGTGTTAGGTCTCGGTCTCCTCTGGTGGCTTATCATTATTGCTGCATTCCTGGCATGGAGAGATACAGGTGAAAATGGCTTTTTCACTCAGGATCGGGTTGGGCAGTTTGGGAAAATATTTAGAGTTATAAAAATACGTACCATGAAGTCATCCAGTAGTTGTAGTACAACGGTGACAACAGTAAATGATCCTCGAATAACATCTCTTGGAAAATTTTTCAGAAAAACTAAGATTGATGAGTTGCCGCAGCTCTTCAATGTTCTACTGGGGCAGATGAGTTTCGTGGGACCTCGACCCGATGTGCCTGGATTTGCAGATTTGCTGGAGGACGATGACAAGGGCACACTGAGTTTGAAGCCGGGGATTACAGGGCCAGCGACACTAGCTTACAGGAATGAGGAAGAATTGTTGGCTTCTGTGGATAACCCTGAAGAATATAATAGAAATGTGATTTTCCCCAACAAAGTTCGGCTTAATAAGGTGTATATTCAAAAGTATACGTTATTCACTGATATAAAATATATATATTTGACTTTATTTACATGAGTAGTATGGGAATTTTTCATTCTGCTCCTCATATGAAAGGCGGTGAGATTGACTTTATCTGAGATGTTTTTGCATGTAATAAGAAATAACGGGAATGAGTGAAAGTATTTTGAATAACATAGACGATAAATCGCAAACAGCTCAGCAGCAATTACTCCAATTGCTTGAAACAGGTGAGAATGTCCAAGTAGAATTCAAGACTTCTTTTGATAAAGAAGCAATTGAAACTCTGAGTGCTTTTGCAAACACAATAGGTGGTAGTGTTGTAATAGGGATAGATGATAGTGGTGTTGTTAATGGGCTGGAATTGGGTAAAGAAACTCTGCAAAATTGGAACAATCAGATCAAACAATCTTGTGCTCCCTCAATCTTACCTGAAAGCAGTATCGTCACGTACAAAGGTAAGCAAGTGGTTATATTGTTCATGCCTGAATATCCTGTCAAACCCATCAGTTGTAAAGGGAAGTATTTTAAGCGGGTAAAGAATTCGAACCATCGGATGACCATTACCGAGATATTCGATCTGCATCTCAAGACCTTTAACACAAGTTGGGATCATTATCCTGATCCGTACCACAAGGTGGATGAGATTTCTCTCGATAAGGTCAATGATTTTACCACTCTGTCAAACAAAACTCGTTCATATCCTCTTGGTGATCCTCCATTAACTGTTCTTAAGAAATATGAACTTCTTAAGGAACATAATCGAATAACAAATGGTTGCTACCTGTTGTTCGCTGATTCAGAAACCATGCTCACGGCCATTGATCTTGGCCGTTTTACCAGCGAAACAGTTATTAAAGACAGCTTCACTAGCCGAACAGATCTCTTTAGTAGTGTGAGTGTTGTGTTAGATTTTCTGCGAAAACATATCAATAAAGGATACATTATTTCAGGTGAAGCTCAACGAACAGAACGTTGGGATTATCCAATGGATGCTCTGCGCGAAATCGTTATCAATATGATTGTTCATCGGGATTATATGAATTCATCCGAGTCAACAATAAAAATTTTTGGCGATCATATTGAATTTTACAATCCTGGGCAGTTATCCAGTGGATTAACGATACAACAGCTCCTTTCCGGTAATTATACGTCATCCATCCGTAATAAACAAATTGCTACTCTTTTTAAAGAAGCTGGTCTTATTGAAAGATATGGTTCCGGCATCAAACGGATTTTAGAATCCTTTGCCAGATATGATTTGAGTCCACCTCTATTCGAGGAGTTACAAGAGGGTTTTCGAGTCATTGTTAGCAAAACCACCCAGAAAACCACCCAGAAAACCACCCAGAAAACCACCCAGAAAACCACGACTAAAGAACAAGTTCTTGAACTTTTACAAATAAATCCGGGAATGACAAGATCGGATCTTGCGTTACAGCTTTCTAAAAGTGAAAATACCATTAAAGGACATTTGGCGAAATTAAAAGCCGAAGGTAGGTTAAAAAGAATTGGTAGCGACAGAAGTGGCTACTGGGAAGTGGTTTCTCATGGACAATAAACGAATTTTTCTATCTGCACCTCATATGGGAGGTGAAGAGCTAGGCTTTGTCCGTGTTGCATTTTCTTCCAACTATATTGCGCCTGTTGGTCCACAGGTAGATGCTTTTGAGCGGGAATTTGCAAAAATGGTCGGGGCAAAGTATGCAGCGGCTGTGTCCGCGGGTACGGCGGCACTTCATCTCTTGTTGCGGTATGTTGGAGTTGGGCCTGGAGATGAGGTGTTCTGTTCCACCTTTACCTTTGTTGCCACTGTTAATCCTATAATGTATCAGGGGGGGG
>SWBY01004153.1_pt1 | contig 17781 bp, 12 predicted proteins | sample 4693071 | NCBI WGS metagenome assembly SWBY01 (sample SAMN10267273, study PRJNA491770) | bioreactor metagenome | isolation source: DHS bioreactor inoculated with marine methane seep sediment | place: Japan: Omine Ridge, Nankai Trough | collected 2006-05-06 | reverse complement strand
CTTATGTTTGCACTGGTTGCTCCAAAAATCGGTTCCGGTTTTCGAGGTGCGCAATTAAAAACCGGTGTGAAAAAGTTTGCGGCCACGTTGAGAGCTGCACGGAGCATTGCTGTTGCGCATCGGGCAAGAGTGGCCGTGGTGACTGAACTCGGGACGGGAAACTATGAATTGAGAATTCGGTATGTCTCCGGTGGCAGTAAATCATCTGTTGATCAGAGCGGCGGTGGTGCCGGTAATAAGCTGCCTGATTTTTTTAATGGCCCCAGCCGGCTTCCGGAAGAAATAGTATTTACTGATTTTCTGGTTACCCGGGAAATGCCGTTTCCGGTAGATCACGGACTGATGATGTTTTATCCCCGTGGCAATTCCACAGGTGGCGCATTTGTGATCGGGGTTGAAGACGGTCCTCAATATGCCGTCAATGTTGATTTCGTCACCGGCCGGGTGAGTATCGAGGCATTGTCATGAGCCACCTTTACCGATCGAACAAAGGGTTTACACTCCTTGAAGTGATGGTGGCAATGGCGATACTGGCTCTTGTGCTTACCGGAATCATGCAGATTTTTTCAAACTCCCTCATCGGAATCGGTAAATCCGAGTTGCACACCGAGGGTACGCTAGTGGCTCGGCGCATCCTGGAGAGTTATCTGCTTATCCCGGATATTGAAGAGGGTGTTTATACCGGTATAGAAGGCGACTACTACCAGTGGACAGTGGGTGTGCGACGCCGGGAGACTGCCGGTGATATGCAGGAGGCGGCCGTTGAGGAACAGCAAGGCGCGCTTCCCATAGACTGGCTGGATGAAGAGTCTCTCGTTGTTCTTTACGAAATTGCTGTGGAAGTATCCTGGAACGAAGCCAGCTATCCCGGTCGCGTAAAACTGGTGACCATGGCAACGCGATTCGATCTCAAGGATGAAGAACAGGAGGGATCGGAATCATGATCACGGGTTACAGGGATCGTGCCCGGGGATTTACACTTCTGGAAATCATGCTGGCTCTTGTGATTTTAGCCATGATCGGCATGGGTGTCGCGGCAGGATTGTCCGCCGGGATTCGTGCATGGGAGTCCGGGGAACGGAATCTGGGTATGTTTCAGAGGCGGCGGATTGTGAGTGAGCGTCTGATTCGTGAAATTGGCGGTGCAGTGAATATTCGCGGGAAACTGGAAGATGAGGAAACCGCAAAAATGATATTTAATGGTGAGCAGGACTCACTGTCATTCCTCACCACTGCCGGTGCAATGATTTCCCCGGGAAAACCGCTGTCCCTCAAGGAATCATACATCTATGTCGATCCTACGGCAGGCCTTGTAATCCGGGAATCGATGTTTTCCCGGAGCGATTTTTTCAATCAATCCCGGGGATACGAATATGTTCTGGATCCCACCGTAACGGATTTGCAGTTCCGTTACTATTATCTGCCCAAACCCAGCCGGACAGATCCGGATCAGGTGATCGAAGGCGAATGGCTTGATAGCTGGGGTCCGGATCAGATTGAGATAGAGGAAACCGTGGATAAAGATGATGATTCCCGGGTAATGGAACGGGAAATTAAGCGATTGCTGCCTCTGGCGGTGGAAGTGACAATCACTGCGGTGAACACGGAAACCGATGTGGAAGCGCAATGGCCATCGTTGATTGTACCCCTTAAAGAAGCACGTGCCATGGGATTCAGTGCTAAACGAAAGCAGCGAAAAAAATGAAGTTGAATTGGCCCTCAACCAGGAAAAACACCGAACGTCAGCGGGGCGTAGCTCTGCTCATGGTCCTGTTTGTGGTCAGTTTGCTTATGATTATTGCAGCGGAATTTACCTTTACAACGCGGATGGAAATCACAACAGCTCAGAATTTCAAAGAAGATGTTCAGGGTTATTATTATGCGCTGGCCGGTTTTCAATATGCGCTCACCGAAGTCCTGGGGGAATATGATGAAAATTATGTTACCGGAGATGGTCAGGTGGGATTTTACCGGAAATGGTATGAAGAGAGTACGAATCCTCAACCGGCCGAAGGTGAGGAAGCCGTCACGACGGAATGGCCGCCTCTACCCACTCGGAACGGGATTCTTATCGGAGATGGGGCATTCGATTACATCATCACCGATGAAGAAGGAAAATTGAATCTTAATTATCTCAATGCACGGTCGGGCCGAGGTTCCAGCAATAACCGGGATGTGTTTCGGCAGGTCCTTATTCAGACAGGTGTGGAAGAAGGCGAACTGCCGGATGTTATCATTGATTCAATCATGGATTGGATCGATCGGAACGACGAGCATCGCCTCAATGGTGCTGAGACTGACTGGTATGAAAGAAATTATAAGGAACAGGGTTTCATGGAGCCTTACACGGCTAAAAACGGGAAACTGGATACCATTGATGAACTCCTGATGATTCGAGGGATGACTCCTGAAATCCTATTCGGTTCAGATTCCATTTATGCGATGCAACAGGATGAAGAAGGTCAATATCGGGGAATTCTGCCGTACGTCACGGTTTATGGATATCATCGAAAAGTGAATGAAAACACGGCGGCCCCGTTGCTGCTTGCCATTATTGATCCCGATAATGTCGACCAGAAACTGGATGATCGCCAGAGCCGTGATCAGAAAAAACGAAAAACAAAATCGAGAACTTTTCGGATAGAAGTAAGAGGGTATTATCAGACCAGTAATGTCAACCATAATCTGATGGCCGTTGTGCGCAGAGCCTATGGGAGCAAGAGCGGAAGCAGTGCTGAAATTTATTATTGGAACGATGATGCCATGACTTTCGGAGCTGAACTCAATAGTTTTGTTGACGAGAGTGGGACAGAGATGGGAAAATAGGGATTTGTTTTATCCAATGGGAGTAATAGCTGGATGGCACAAATTGGATTAGGTATATATTTAGACGGAAATAAGATCTCCATTGCGGCGATTAAACGATCGGTCCGCCAGATGGGTGAAAAGGGTTGTGAAACTACAATTCTTCAGAAACCTGATCTTGCGGATGATGCGGCGTTTACGGAAATTTCAGATATCATTCAGAATTTCTGTAAATCCCGGAAGATCAAACCGGCGTATATTTCAATGGGGATTTCAGGTAATGATCATCTCTGGAGTATCATCGATATGCCGCCGGTGTCCCGGAATGATGTCAAACAGATTCTGAATTATGAATTGGAACTGTACGTTCCATTCGATCCGGAATCCTATTTTTTTGACGCGCTTCCCCTTCCCTCATCTGCCTCATTGGATCAATCGCCGGTTCTTCTGGTTTGCGCACCTCAATCCCGGATCAATGCGCTGTTGGAGACTACACGGAGATGCGGTCTCAGTCTGGACAGTGTTGAACCGGCATCGATGGCACTATGGCGCTTGCTTCGGGAAACAAAAGGGAAAGAGAATCTACCGGATTCCAGTATCATGCTTTCCTTCGGTGAGAAGAACATTGAGTTGATGCTTTTGGATAAAGGGTTTCCAACCGTCAACAGAGTGATTGGAACCGTAGATCCCTGGGGGAGATCATCCTCCATGACGAATACGCTGGAAGATACACAGACCGGTCTGAGAAATCCGGCTGAGGATATTGTCAGCGCATTGAAATTTTCGAATTTAAGTATTGGAAAATCCGGGAACCTGGAGGAGTATTCCCACGCCATAGTTTTGGGGACGCCGCCGGAAAGCGCTCTGGCATATCTTGATCAGATGTTTCCGCACATCGTTTTTCAAACTCTGGATGCACCTGAGATTATTCCTTCCCATGCCTCTCTCAATGAACTTATCGCCATGGGTTCCGCCATGAGCGGGGAAGAAGATGAAGAAATTTCCATCAATCTTGTTCCACAGGAAATACGGCCATTTCATCGTCGAACCGGGTTAATGGTGACGGGAATAATGAGTGGTTTTCTAGTCTCAGCCATGCTTCTCATGGGGGCGAATACCTACTGGGCAACAGATCTGCAACTGGCAAAAGCTCAGGCTCGAATTGCCGGTCTTAGCGATCGCGTCAACCGGATCACAGAGATCAACACCGAACATCGTGAAGCACTGACAATTCGTGATCTGCTCAAAGAATTTACTCGGGATTATCCCACGGAACTTCAGATCCTTCGGGAATTGACTTCGATTCTGCCCTCTGACGATGAGGGTGAATTGAAGAAAGTCTGGCTGGAGTCATATCAACGAAAAGATATAGAGATCACTATTCGTGGCCAGTCAGAGTCCCCTGAAGAACTCATCACCGTCCTGGAAGAATCGCAATTATTTGAGAAAGTTCATGTGGATGGTGCTGTGACCGGAACAAAATTCACCATCAAGGCGAATCTGTCAAAAATCCAGGTCATAGATGACGATACGCATTTTGACGAATCAGGCGAAAAAGAACCGGGGGAAGGGAATGGTGTTGGAGCAACTGCTGTCAGTACACCGCCCGCCGCCGATGATGACGACGAAGCAAAACCCCCGGACAATGTGCTCCCGGATGAAGAAGAAGAAGAGATTTTGCCAAGAGGACCTGCATTCCCGCGGCAGCAGCGGGAAGCTCCTGAGGAGAATATTCCTGAAGCACCCATGCATGAGGAACCAGCGGAGTCAGAGTCTGAGTCGAAGGATGATGCCGATATTGAACAAATGAAAGAAAATCTCTTTGATTTTATAAGGCAACACAAAGAAGAAGGAAATGTCGTCGATCGTGATCGGGGAACGTATGAAGAACCGGACCCGGATGAAGCTGCAGAAAATTTCCTGGAGTTTCTTAAAACCGCTGCAGAAGAACGGGAACCTTCCCAGGAATATGAGGAGTAACGGTTAACATGGCGAAATTTGTTAAAGCCTGGCAGCAGTTATCCATACGTGAAAAACGGATTATCGGCATTGCTCTTTTGATTGCCCTGATATTCATATTCGTCAATTATATTTTTGATCCCATCTATGCAACTTACCAGGGTAAACAGAATGAATTGAAATCTCAGAAGGTACTTCTTAAAAAATACGAACATCTCATTGCCAATCAGGACAAAGCCCGGGAAAAACTCAGGGTCATTAAAGCAATAAAAAATGGAGTGGATGAAGTTCTCCTGGAAAATAAAACATCTGATCTCGCCAATGCAGAGCTTCAGGGTATTGTCAAAAACCTTGCCCAGAAAGCAAATGTAAAGTTCACACGGATTACTCCCAACAAGGCCGGTGAGATGGAAGGGTTTCTTGAGATCAGTTTGAAATTACCTTTTGTGGGAACAATTCCCCAGGTTCAAACATTCTTATATGAATTGGAAACGGCACCTCAACTGTTTTACATCAAATCGATGTCGGTTAGAACTCAGAGGAAAGATGCCAATAAACTTAGAATTGAAATGATTATCTCAGCATTTATCAGAGCAGAAGCAGAGGTTGAAAACGATGAAGTTGATTCACAGGCTCAATCAGACAGGGTATAATCCATTGAACAGCAGGCACGATGCAGGTTTCCGGCGAAATACCGGGACCTGGATCGCTATCCTGATAACCATGACCCTGATGATAAATGGGTGTCATTTTTTCGTAAAGAAAGAAGCCCCGGATTTAAGGACAAAAACAGCCGCTCTGGATGTGCCGGTCCCCATAGATACGGCCACACCGGAGCCCACGCCCACGCCCACGTTCAAGTTGTCTTCTAGGCCGGTTGTCAAGGAATCGCCTACGCCGACATACACACCGGAACCAACACCGACGTTTGCGCCGGAAGACCTTGAAATGGTTCAGATGAATTTTGAAGATGCCTCGTTGCGGGAAATTCTGATTTATCTGGCGGAACTTGCCGGCTGGGATTATCTTATCAGTCCCGAAGTCGGATCCGGTTCCGTGACCCTGCGAACAACCAAGCCGTTCCGGAAAGTTGACGTGGAAAAGGTTCTCTACACGATTCTGGATATGAATAATCTGGCTGTGATCGAGGGTCCCATGACATCGGAAGGCAGACCGGCATTCAAGAAAATCATACCGAAACCTGATGCGAAACACAGCCCGATTCTGACACGTTTCGGTAATGATCTCTCGATGATTCCACAGGAAGATATTCTGGTTACTCAGATTATTACCACGGAATTTGTTGCGCCTGATGAAATTCTTAATACCATCCGTCCGCTGATTTCACCGGATGCCACGATCATCACCCATCCCGGGGCCAACATGATGATTATCACGGAGATTTCATCTAATATTCGACGGCTCCTGGATATTATTGGATTACTGGATCAGGATACTGCGCTGATGGAACTTGAGATATTCCAGGTCAAATTTGCGGATGTCCAGGATATTGTTTCTGTTATTGACCGGGTTTTAAGCTCCCGGGTATCTATTGGCGGTTCTACCACCAGCGGTGGCACCAATCCGCGGACACGGCGAGCGCCAAAAACGAAAGCGACTACATCATCCGGCAGCAGTATGAATGCCATTATGATTCCGGATGCCCGGTCAAACTCACTGATTGTTTTTGCTTTACGGAAAGATCTTGAGTTCATCCGGGAGATTATTGCGATCCTTGATGTGGATATTTACGTTACGAAAAAAGCGTATATTTATTATGTTGAGAATGCCATTGCCTCTGACATGGCCAGTTTACTGGAAGCGGTGTTCACCGGCAAGGATTCAGGCACTCAGACCCAGAGAAGACCGACGAGCCGCACCTCCAGTAAACCAACCGGTTCCTCTGCAGCAAATGTGCTGGGCAGTGCCGATGTCCAGGGTGAAGTGAGTATCGTGGCGGATGATCGGACCAATTCACTCATTATTGTCACGGCGCCTGTGAACTACCCTTATATCGTCGATATTATCAAGAAACTGGATATAATGCCCAAACAGGTTCTCATTGAGGTTCTCATTGCTGATGTCACACTGGATGAAAGTTCTGAACTGGGTGTTTCCTGGGAACTCCGTGGACAAGGATCTGTGGATGTTGGTGGTGATACATACAATTTTGACAGCACCATGGAACAGACCGTGGGCGGTCCGCCCAGCGGGTTTCTTTTCAACCTGTTTGAGGCCAGCCGGTTTGAAGCGCTGATCTCTGCGAAAGCCAACGAGAATAAGCTGGAAGTACTTTCCAGCCCGCATATCATGGTGGCAAACAACATGGAAGCCACCATTGATGTCGGATCCGATGTGCCGGTTGTGACCCGGGAATCTGATAACATCAATAGCGACAGTAATGTTACCCGGACCATTGAATACCGGAATACCGGAATTCTCCTGACGGTGACACCGCATATCAATTCGGCAAACTTCGTCAACCTGGAAATCTCACAGGAAGTATCCAATATTTCCGAAACCGCTATTGAGGGAATCAGTTCGCCGGTTATTGAGAAACGAAAAGCCACAACTACGGTGATGGTTGCCAATAATCAGACTCTGGTCATCGGCGGGATGATAGCGCGGTCGAAAAATCCGGCCCGGGAAGGTGTGCCGTGGCTCTATCGTGTGCCGTTACTGAAATACCTGTTCGGGAAGCACAAATACACGGAGCGGGCATCAGAACTCCTGATTTTCATAACACCTCACGTGGTGAATTCACCTGAGGAGGCGTTTGATATTTCAGAACGCATGAAACAGAAAATCGATATTGACAGCAGTTTTTACCAGGATTTCATTGGGATGTAAGGAATGGTGATGGGGAAAATAGAAATGAAAAAACAGAAAATCCGGTATATCGGGTGGTTGGTTCTTACCGGCTGCCTGGCCTCCCTCATGATGATGATAATCACGGCGTGTGATTCACCGGATCCAACCGGACCCGCGGCATCGGCACGAATTACGCTCACAGCGACGGATATGTCCATTCCCGCGGATGGCAGTTCCACATCGTTGATTACGGCATATATCCGGGATCCGGAAGGTTTTCCTGCGGAGGGTCCGGTTTACTGGTCCACCTCCTGCGGCAGTCTGGATAAATCCAGCGATACCATGGCTGACGGTGTCTCGTCAGTCACTTTTACGGCACCCAACTATCCCTGTACGGCGATTATCACAGCGGATGCGGTCCACGCGAAAGCTACGATTGAAATTCATTGCTATTCGGTTGACGCAACCGGAATCACATTGACAGCTAATCCCGATAATATCCCCGCGGATGGTAAAGCGAATTCAACGATCTCAGCGTATGTTCTTGATGATCGTGGACTGCCGGTTGTTGACGGTACCACCGTGGATTTTTCGACTACTGGCGGTACCCTGTCCGGCAGTTCCGCTACGACGGATTCCGGTCGGGCATCAGTGACCCTTACCAGTAGTACCGTTGCGAGTGAAGTAAATGTGTACGCAACAGTCGGGGATGCTGTTACTTCAGTGAAAGTATGGTTTTACTCTGTTGAGGTAGGGTCAGTCGTTCTAAATGCGAATCCACAGACCGGAATTCCATCTGATGATGCCAGCTATTCAATTATTACTGCTACTGTGAAGGATATTCATAATAATTCTGTAATTGACGGAACTGTTGTTCGATTCACATCAACATGGGGACATTTATCGACAGATTCTACGTCCACTGTTTCAGGTGTCGCCACAGTTTACTTACATAGCGATTATGATCAATATCGTTATAATGATTCAACTGTAACTGGTGTTAGCGGGAATAAAAGTGGGAGCGTTGTTGTGAGATTTATTCCTTATCAGGGCACTCCCAAAACCCCGATTCCGACGAGTAGTCCGGTACCTACTAATTCCCCGCCACCGACACAGCAAAACACTAATACTCCTACACATACACCTACACCTACAACGATTCCACCAACTATCACACCTACACCTACTCCTTCGAATACACCAACGCCGACACCTACGGATATTCCATTTAATTGATGACTTTCATTCTGTCCAGCAGGATAAGGATTATTTGAGGAGGATTGGCAATATGTTTCCACTTGTTAACTCCAAGCGGTTTTTGATTCGAACATCTATGTTGCTGTTTTTCCTGATATTGGGTTCTGTTGTCAATTCTGCTATTATACGTGTTCCCTCGGAATATAGTACAATTCAGGCAGCTATAATTGAGTCTCAGGATGCGGATACAATCCTGATTGCAGACGGGTTGTATTTCGGTGAAGGTAATCGAGCTATTGATACTTTGGGAAAAGCGATCATTGTGATGTCTGAAAATGGACCTTTCCGTTGTGTCATTGATTGTGAAACCCAAGATCGCGGTTTTTATATCCATAGTCATGAGACAACCTCCACAGTAATCCGGGGATTTACAATTCGGAATGGAAGTGCTGATAAGGGGGGCGCTGTCTATTGTTATGCATCCACACCGGTGATCGAAAGATGTGTTTTTGAGAGAAACACTGCGTCTGACAAAGGTGGCGCTATTTACTGTCTTTCTCTTGCATCAGCTCCGATAGTAAACTGTCTGTTTTCTGGAAATACTTCTGTACATGGTGGGGCACTGTGCTGTGATTTCTACTCAGATCCACAGATTATAAATTGCACAATGGTTTATAATTCTGCGGATTTGGGCGGTGGAATTTATTGTACTGAATATTCCTCACCTTCGATCAGTGATAGTATTTTATGGGGGAATTTTCTCCAGGCAATCTGGGTTGATTCAGGTGATCCTGTGGTTAATTATTCAGATATCCAAGGGGGATTTTCCGGCGAAAGCAATCTGAATTCATATCCTGAGTTTCTGGAGGGTTACTATGGTGACTTCTATTTAAGCCAAATTGAAAGTCCATGTATAAATGCCGGTAGTGATTTCTCTGCCAATATCTGTTTTAACTGGATCTCAGGGGAACCCTGGTGTCAATCTGAATTAACGACGAGTATTTATCAAGAGTTGGATTCTGACAATGTCGACATGGGATTTCATTATTCATATATTGACTCTACTCCGACTTTTACGCCAACTCCAACGATGACGCCAACTCCAACGATGACGCCAACTCCAACGATGACGCCAACTCCAACGATGACGCCAACTCCAACAGTTACCCCCACACCAACTCAAGAGTATGATATCGCTTTGAAATTACCATCGGATTACTTCCGTGCTGGTGATCTCTTCAGTTTAAATCTGTACCTTGAGCAAAATTATTTTGATCCATTTTTTGAAGCCCCTCTTTTTGTTATTTTAGAGGTATCGGGGAGTTATTTTTTCTGGCCGGGATGGCAATCGGGATATGACTTTGAATATGTGACTTTTCCAAAAGGTATATCTGGTTTAACTATAATCGAAGAAGATAATTGGCCAAATCTTGGAAGTGCATCTATGTCAAATATTACGTTTTGGGCATGTATTCTGGATGTTTATCTTGACGAGATTATTGGTGGCGATGACGGCATCGCAACAATCTCTTTCGGTTATGGTCCGTAGGAACCACAATTCCCTTTTGTTTCCTTCCTCTCCCGACAGTGAACCGCAGAGACCTGGATATTTTCCTACCGTTAAAAATAGCTTGACCTTATCCGAAAAGGTATTTTTGGAATTCGCCTCACCGGCAAGGACGCCAGATCCCGCACAATCGTTTTAATTATTCTATTTCCCTGTTGAAGAGAATAAGTTTTTCTAGCGAAAAACTTCGGTCTGGCATGGACCTGTGCATTACAGATCCCGCAAGGTCCATGCCAGCTACAATTTGTACCGATATGCTGTGGGTGGCGCCGGCGTCCCTGCCGGCGATATTGTGGATATAGATAAGGCTTTAAGCGGAGTTGAAGGGTCCAGGATGATTGGGCCAGGCAATGACTAAGTCACACACTGGGGTGAATTTTCTGGTTATTTATTTTATATACTCTGGCTTTGAGGAAACTTATTGAGGTCGTTTGTGAACCTTGGATTCGTAAACTGCACAAATGGCTCTAATCGGGTACTATCCCACTTAGAGTGATCCTCGGGCACTTCCTGCTGTTTGAGACCGAATATGGAATTGGCTAATTGGAAAACATCCAGCAATCTGCCTATCCCCCATAAAAAAACCCTTCCGGCGAACCGGAAGGGTTATATCAATTCAGTTTAGATTTTCCGCAGATTATTGCCACATGATCGGGCAGAAATCCAGGTTGCCCAGGAGTTGACCACCGGAGGTCATGGCACTCCAGAAGCGGGCTTCACCAGCGCCGGCGCCTGTGGGCCAGTCGAATTCCAGGATGGTGTCGATCACGTCATATCCTGTGGGAAGATCACGTGTTTCGAATGCGATTTCTTCTGTGAATGTCGGCCACCAGAAGTAGAGACCATACGCTTCCAGTACTACGAATACCTGGGCGTTAACCGGCGGTCCCGGGTTGTTGATCCGGTTGATCAATTTGAAATGATCACCGCCATTGAACAGAGACTGATTCAAGTCGATATCCACACCGGGTGTACCCGTTGAAATACCGAACCAGTTGAATACCCTCAACAGAAACTGCTGCCGGTTCAAAGGTGCTTCCGTTGTCGTGGGGATACCATGAACAGGAATGGACATGAAACAGAGTCTGTATTCACCCTGGTAGAGCATGGCACAGGCTTCGTTTATCATAACGTTGTTCTCGGGAAGCGCATCTTCCTGCCAGTCAGGATCGGATCCCGGAGGGAACGTGTGGAGACCGGCCTGGAGAATCGGTACGGCCACGCCATCGGTGATGAACTCATCCGGCCACCAGTCGTAGGTATCATTCACGCCTGTGGGATCTTTGGAGAACACATCGACGAACTGGTATGTCAGACCATCGAAGATACCGCCGGGGGTTCCCGTGGCATCATAGATGTACTCATCCTGTTCTGTGGCAAGGATATGAAGGTATTCGTATGCGAATTCACCGGGCTGAGTAATGACGTAATCGTCGCTGTCGGGATAACCGTACTGGCTGTAGAGAAATTCGTGACTGGACCAGAGCATGTCACCGCCCTGATCAAGATAGGCGGCAATAAGATCAAGATTTTCATCTTTGGGCGCCGTATTCTGTCCAACACCATCACACCAGATCAGGAGATCATAGAGATAGAGCAGAGACATCGGCGGCAGACCCTCTGAAAGGACATCCCAGTTCTGATAACTGATCTGGGTGAGATCCAGAGCTTCCTGATAAAAAACTTCAACCTCGTTCGGTCCACCTTTTTTGGTGTCATTGTCAATCAAAAGAATCCGGGCCGGATTCACAGGAAGCGGGAAAACTATGGGTTTACTGGTATAATTGGTACCCGTGGCGACAATTGAGAAATTCGCCATGTAAACATCAGGAGTTGTCGTCCGGAAAATAAAGGGGTTGCTCAAGTTGTTTCCGGTGCCGTTACCCATGGCGATATTCCCGAAGGTGGAGGTTCCCACTTCGAATTCCACATTGGGTGCATCACATGTCAGGGTACCTTGAATATTATTGGCATCCAGTATATCCGAGAAATTCTCCAGGGTGACATCCAATTGATACCGGTCGCCGCCCAGGGGGAAAATATCGAATGAATTCAACTGGAGAACGGGGTAGAAGTCGACATCGAATGTCATGGCTCGTCCAAAATTACTGATATTGGACATTTCAACGCCGCTTGGCCAGTAATGACCGTCGCTGTTGGGATTGGTAGACCGGGTGAAGGCTGTGACGCCGTTTTCCACGCTATAGCCGGCATCGGCAAGATCACCCTCGGAACTGGGATCCGCATCCATGATCTCAACCCGCCAATAAGCGCTAAGGCCGGTATTGGACCCGCCGATTGTGTCATCCACTTTGTAAATCAGGAGACCACTGGCAAATCGATCGGGAATACCATCAAAAGTCAACTCACCGCTCAAACGATATCGGTTAGCGACGATAAAATATTCACCACCCTCTCCGGGGATGGGAATTTTATAGACACTGTTGGCTTGATTACCCTGTACCCAGTTGGCGGTATACGTGCCGGCGGAGTTGATGTTGGTTGTATCCACCCATCCCAGCATATATCGGGACCAGGCTGTCATATGACCCGGTGAGGAACCGTAGGGGTTGCCTGCGGAAGCGCCTGAAGCCATGAGAGCCCATTTGCCTACGGGTGTGAGTTCCGTGGTGTACGCTATATCGTACAGATCCGGGAGACCGAGAACATGACCGTGTTCGTGACAGATCGTTCCAATTGTTTCCATGTTTCCGCCGCCGCGAAGCTCCGGCTGAATGGAATAACGGCTGATGCTGACGCCGTCATAATTTAGTGGGTCGAAGCTGCTGACGTGGGACCAGATCTGGGTCGGACCACTTCCGCCTTCACCGCCGGCGCCCATGTGGATGATCACGACACCGTCCACAGCACCATCATTATCATTGTCAAACTCAGACCAATCCGGGTTGTACTGAGTTTCAGCTTTCTCCACGGCTTCCCGTGCCAATGCGGCTGCTCCGCCATTGAATCCGTAATTATTCTGGTGGTAAAATTCGTAGTCATTATCCGCAACAATCCAACCAAGTGTCGGACCATCGATGTCAAACTGATCATAGGAAATCTCACGGTAATAATCCCGCATGCTGCCGGTGGGAAATGTACCCAGAGTAAATAACTGGACGGCCCATTCGGCCACTTCATACGTATGGGCAACATCCGGTGTTTCAATAAAAATCACCGGGAAATGCCAGAGATCCCGGACAGTGCCGCGAGCCCGCATGGGAGCCGGTACAGTAATATCCTGGGGTACCGGTAATCCACTCTCATAGAAAACCATTGTTTCAGGGTTATACGTTCCCGGTTTTGGCGGTACCGCAGATATCTGGGGTGCTATCAACCCAATACAGATACCCGCAATGCCCATTAAAATTAAAATGTTTTGATTGAATCGCATTTGATTCCTCCTGTGAAATGGATTTACTTTATCTGAAGCCCACATTTTGGTTTAAAGACTTCCAAACTTTACTGCTCGCATCCCTCACTCACAATAATAGCAATAACGGTGCCAAAGTGTAAAATGAAACGAGAAAATTAAAAAGATCCAGGTGATAACAGCATTCCCGTAGAACTGCCGTCGAACATCTGGTATATTTTAAATTCGTGATAATTGCAAAGGAGTTATGGCAATTGAAAAGTAACCCTGAACCCATGGCCGTGGGAATTGATCTCGGCGGCACAAATATCCGTTTGGGAATTGTAAACCCGGCAGGTGATCTCAGCGAAACCCGATCCTTTCCGACACAGCCTCATGAGGGTCCGGAGAGCATTATAAACCGAATGCACAAGGCATTTCTGGAGATCACAGGTGATCACTCAGGTCCTGTTGCCGCAGGGCTGGGTGCGCCCGGACCCCTGAACAGCCGGACCGGCATTGTGGAATCCATGCCCAACCTGCCGGGCTGGGAGCACTATCCCCTTAGAGACGAACTTCATGCCCGTTTGGGCTGTCCCGTTTATCTTCTAAATGATGCCGATGCTTTCGCGTGGTGCGAATTTCGGACAGGTCATGCAAAATCCGTGGATTCCTTCGCAATGATTACCCTGGGAACCGGGTTGGGATCCTCACTCATTCTCAATGGCAAACTCTGGGTGGGCAGTTCGGGAATGTCGCCTGAACTGGGACATATTCCCATATCAGAGGTTGATGATATCTGTGGCTGCGGGTGTTCCGGACATCTGGAATCATTTGTGTCGTCCCGGGCAATTCGGACACGTATCCGATCTGCGGTTACATCCGGTCGTGAAACCTGTATGGATATTGAAAAATTGCTACTTTCCGGATTCAGTATTCGCAAAATTGCCAAATATGCTCAAGCTGGAGATGCTGTGGCGATTGAGGAATTAAATCGGTATGCACGATATCTCGGTCGGGGATTAGCTGTCCTGGCGAACCTGCTGAATCTGGAGTTGGTGGTTGTTTCCGGCGGGGTATCCGGTGCCTGGACATTACTTGAGCCCGTGGTCAGACGGGAACTTGATACTCAAGCCTTCCCGCTTCAGGCGAGCACCATGCGAATTATGGTTTCTCAACAGAGTGAATGGGGTGGTGCCATTGGGGCCGGGTTGTGGGCTTTGGAAGCCTGTAAAACACTTCAGAATACTGTTGGAGATGTTTGATTTATTGGTGATTCCCGACTAAAATGCGCAAATTGCTCATCCTGTACGGATAAGGAGAACTCCATGAGAATAATCAAAGGCAGATTTGGTAATCAGCGAGGGGACAGTAAAGTGATGAATATACTGATTGTCCTGGTTATCGCAACCCTCGTGATATCCCTTTGGAAATTTGGTCTTCCATTCTTCAAATATGCCCAGCTTAACCATTTTGTTAAATTGCAGGTGAATTACGATCGTGAAAATTACACGATGTCACCAACCATGATTCGCAGTATTCACGCCAAAGTCATAAATCGTGCAAGACAATTGAATCTCCCGGTCAAAGAAGAAAATATTAAAGCGGATTATGAGTGGGACAGGGCGACGGTGGAAGTAAATTATATTCATCCCGTGAATTTGTTTGTAACTACTTATAACTGGTCATTCCATATCGAACGATCATCAGAAGGCGTGGGGTTTAAAAAGCACTAAGCCGAAGTTCCCATTTCCAGTTGAATCACACGGTTATTCTCAATTCTTACGGATAGACCCATGGGGATTGTGAGTGTATCGGTGCCGTGTCCTGCGGGGATATTAATCACTATCGGAATTGTGTAATCCCTGAATATCTCCTCTATAACTTCATTGATTGACAATGAGGGTTCCCGATCTGTTTCCCGGGGATTGCAGGTTGTGAACTGCCCAAATAGAATACCCTTAATTTTTTTAAACCACCCTGCATTCCGTAAATGTGTCAAACTCCGGTCAATCATATACGGGGCTTCCCCAACCTCCTCTATAAATAAAATCGAATCGGTGAGATCCGGCAGGAACCGGGTACCGATCAAGGTTGTCAGGATGGAAAGACAACCGCCGAATACCCGACCTTCGCAAATGCCTGGCTTCAGAGAAACGGGATCGGGAAATGCCGGTCCGGCCGGCCAGGAAAAGGGAATTGATGGTGTGGTGATTTGATTCAGGAGGTTGCGGAAACTCCATGAAGACATGGCTGATCGTGTTCCCGGCATGGGTCCGTGAAAAGTGACGAGTCCTGTTATTGTCTGAAAGGCCGCCAGCAAAGCCGTAATATCACTGTATCCAATGATAATTTTGGGGTCCCGGTTTGCGGCATCATAATCCAGATGGTCAAGTATCCGGGCAGTACCGTATCCGCCCCGGGCGCACAGAATGCATCGAACGTCCGGATCATTAAGTGCTTGGTTGAAATCAGAGATCCGGTGAGAATCTTCGCCGGCAAAACAGCCGTGGCGGGAAAAAAGATGATCACCGATACTCACCCGAAATCCAGCATCTTTAAAAAAACGGACCCCCTGATCCAGTTTTTCAGGATCAGGGGGGCCTGCTGGTGCTACAATTCTAATGGTCTCACCGGATTTTAATCCGGGTGGTTTAAGAATCTCAGCCAAAATACCTACGCGTTGTTTCGGACGAATTCCCGTCCCAGGTCGATGGCCTTCTGATTCATTTCCAACAGTGATGCTTTTTTCAGCATGCCCTGGAGAACCATGGTTACGGTATCGGGATGGATCAATCCTGTTTTTTCGAGATATGCTCCCAGGATGACCATGTTCTGTACTTTCATTGAACCGATTTCTGTTGCAATTTCTGCAGCAGGAATGGAAACAACTTCAATGTCCTTGCGGCTGGGTTCGATATCGATGAGTGAAGTATTGCGGATAAGAAGACCACCGGGAACCAGTTCCTGTTCAAACTTTTCCTGTGAAGGTTTGTTCATGGCGATACAGACAGTAGAACTTGTTACCATGGGTGATCCGATGGGACCATCACTGATGGTGATGTGACAGTGTGCGGTACCGCCCCGCATTTCAGGTCCGTATGAGGGCAGCCAGGCGACGTTGTAGTCTTCCAGCATACCGCAGCCCGCCAGAAGAATCCCCAGGGTCAGAACACCCTGTCCGCCGAACCCGGATATTTTGAATTTCGGATTCGTATATTTGGCTTTCAAACTGCTGCGGTCTGCTCTCTGCCGGATATCCAGATCCAGAAGACCGAGCTTTTTGATGACTTCATCGGTATCCCAGACTGGTTCCGGAAATGAAATCGGCTCTGCCTCTTCCAGTTTATCCACTTTGACACCCAGTTCGAAATAGGGAACCATTTTTTCTTCAATCCATTTCAGAGAACTGGGAGAATCAATTTTCCAGCCTGTGGGGCACTGCGCCAGAATTTCCACAAAGGAAAATCCCTTCTTTTCCTTCTGGCATTTCAATGCCTTGAAAATGGCTTTTTTGGTTTTATTCCGGTTTTTCACATCATGAAGAGATACCCGTTCGATGTAAACTGGAGCGGTTAATGTGGCGATCAACTCGGCTGCGCGAATGGGATATCCTTCGTTGGCCGGATTCCGGCCCATAGGACATGTGGACGTTTTTTGACCTTCAAGTGTTGTAGGGGCCATCTGACCCCCGGTCATACCGTAAATGGCATTGTTTACGAAAATCACGGTGATATTTTCACCCCGGTTTGCGGCATGAATGATTTCTGCTGTTCCGATGGCTGCCAGATCACCATCTCCCTGATAGGAAATGACTACGGAATCAGGATGTGACCGGGTCACACCTGTTGCTAACGCAGGGGCTCGGCCGTGGGCGGCCTGAAGATTACCCACGTCAAAATAGTAGTAGGCGAACACGGAGCATCCCACAGGACTGATGATAACGGTTTTGTCCTGCACATTGAGTTTATCCAGTGCTTCAGCGATATATTTATGAACGACACCGTGCCCACAGCCGGGGCAGTAATGCGTGACGTCCAAATGACCGCTTTTGCGTTCATAAATATCATAAAATGATTTCGGTTTTTCC
>SWBY01009763.1_pt5 | contig 17805 bp, 15 predicted proteins | sample 4693071 | NCBI WGS metagenome assembly SWBY01 (sample SAMN10267273, study PRJNA491770) | bioreactor metagenome | isolation source: DHS bioreactor inoculated with marine methane seep sediment | place: Japan: Omine Ridge, Nankai Trough | collected 2006-05-06 | reverse complement strand
GAGGGATTGTATCCTTCGTACGATGGGTCTGTAGTTTGGTTTGAAAACGATGGATCCCAACATTTTACATCCCACTATATTGATCCGGATTACCGGGGTCCGAACTCCCTGGATCTTGCCGATCTGGATCATGACGGTGATTGGAATGATGATTATCCCGTTGGAAGCGCAATCGATCCGGTTGGCCCGGATTCCGGCGTTGAGCGGATCAATCGCGGGGGTGCATTCAACTATGCCGCCGCTTATTGCCGAAGCGGAAATCGATGGTACGATGAACCCCACTCTGAAATCTCATCTTTACCCACAAATAATTGATGTTGATTGAGTATTGATAATTCTTCTTCACCCGCACTAATACCCGACCCAAACCATTGTCTATGAGATAATAATATATCGCTTGTACTTTTTGTACTAATCTGATTTATTATGGTATGTGGAAAATCTGAAGCTGGCAAAACTCACCAGTTACGAAGACAGTCGATCAGTGGCGAAGGAGATCTTTGCAGATTGTAATTTCCCGGACCATCGATTGAAAAAAAGGACAATATCTATAACCTCTACTCTACTATGTCGTCCCGGCGTACCATTTGGGCAAGCGTTTGGAAAGTGGGGACAGACAAAGGGATTTTACCGGCTTATAGAAAGTGAGAGGGTCACGTCAGATATGATTGATGAAGCTATTTACCGGCAAGGAGCAGCATGTTGTAGAGGGCATAAGAAAATATACGCAATCAACGACACGACTGTATTGGAGATTTCTCATGAGAAATTAAATGATGAGCTCGGACCTATTGACCATTATCCCAATCATCTGGGAGCATTACTGCATACAACAATGGCAATATCTGAGAAGGGTCTTCCCCTTGGAATCCTTAATCAACAGTTGTGGGTCCGGGAAAAGAAAGCCAAAAAGCCAGTGAGCCCCAAAGAAAGGGAAAAGGAAAAAAAAGAACGGCAAAAACGTCCTATCGAGGAGAAAGAAAGCAATAAATGGCTTAAAGCGGTAAGTTTATCTAATCAAATATTGGCAGATGAATTAGGAGAGGCCGTTCCCACTACCATATACATCGGAGATAGAGAGAGTGATATTTTTGAGTTCTTTGAAAAAATAAAAGCGGAAAGTAGTGGCGCCATAACCCGGGTGACATACAACCGCAGAGTAGAGGAAGCTGAGGGGAAACTACGGGATCATTTGTTAGCACAACAGGTTGCCAAAAAAATAACAATAGACATGCCGAGACAAGGAAACCGGAAGAAAAGAAAAGCAACTGTCAGCATCCGGTATGTGCCTCAAGTGACCATTTTAGCCCCGCCTAACAAGACAAGCGTTTTTCCTGAAATCCGACTGGGAGCTGTATATGTCCGGGAAGATAATCCCCCCGAAAATATAAAACCGCGGGAGGTAGTCGATTGGTTTATTTTGACGACAGAACCGGTGGAAAACATAGGCGATGCATTGGATATCATCGGAAAGTACAAATACCGCTGGCTCATCGAAATGCTTCATTTTGTTCTGAAAAGCGGATGTCGAATCGAGAATCTTCAATTTGAGACGCTTGAGAGGTATCATAAAATCCTATCCTTATTGACACTGGTAGCTTTTGAACTCCTGCGATTAACGCATTTTTCCCGTATCAGCCCTAAAGCGCCTGCTTCAGAATTACTGACGGAAGTACAACTCAAGGTTCTGAAAATAAAGACACGAACCCGAGATGGACCGAACAAAACTCTGACGATAAAAGAAGCTGTCGCACTGATAGGTAGAATGGGTGGCATCTGGGAAGGAAAAGAGATGGGCCGCCAGGGGTAAAAACGCTCTGGAGAGGCTGGAGAGACTTACAGTTATTGGTTGATTATGAGATTGCTCAGCGAAACATGGATATGGAGGATAATTTTTTTTGAGCTATCATGAAAGAACCAGGTTTCTGCAAAATGAACGTTGAATTCAGGTGACCTTCATCTCTAAACTCTTTGAAATAGCATGCTTCATAAAGATATGGGTAAGGATGAGACTCTGAAATGGGCTACTATGGGTTTCGCGTTGTCAGAAACGGACACTGATATTAATGGACGAGTGAAAGAAAAGGAAAATTTTACAAAGGATTATGTCAAAATCGGTAATTGCAATTTGTTGATGAAACAACCGGGTTACCCCTCTCTGAACCCCCCCGTGCTCCTTGAAATTAATTTATCTTTCATGGACGTGGCGTAGCTATTGCTTGTATAATTAGTAAGAACGCTAGTTTAGGTTCAAGGGAGGATGAAAATGAGGTGTTTAGTTATTATGGCAGCTTTGATGTCGGTTCTGGTCATGTTATCGGCACAGGTTTTGGGTTCCCGGTGCGCACAGTTGGAACTACCGGTTCCTCAACATTTACTTTACTACACTACCGATTGGGAATGGTGTGAGATGGACTACGACCATTATGGTAATAGCGGGTATCCACCGAGTCCCAACGAACATTGCGAAGTCATTGTGAAGAAGAGAAAGATCATCATCAATCACATCGATGCCGTTTACAACTGCTGTATCGACACCATCGATATCCAGGTTTCCATTCAGAACAACGTAATCACGGTCTACGAAAGCGAAGTGTACACCCAACCATGCTATTGCTTTTGCTATTTCCCCACTTCAGTGACGATCACGGGGGTGGCTCCGGGAAATTATACCGTGGAAGTCTGGAGCAACTGGATGGATGGGGACGAAGATCTGCGCTGTGTGGAGGAGATCACAATACCGGGCATGTGATGGTGGATTTTGAAATTTGTTGTACAGTCGCTTCCGTCTGGATCATCACGTAATGGTGACATCCTTGAACAAGATATAGGGATACTGGAATGAATTACCGTAACATTCCGGGCGTTCAGCGGAGATACCGGCAATTTGATTTTTCAGCATATCGTATACATTACCGGAGATTCTCATATTTTTAACCCGTCCACCGATTTTCCCATTTTTAATTTTGAAGCCTGTCTGAATAATGCCTGAAAATTCTCCGTCAGTATCGTGTCCGACTAAAATATCCCAGGCACTGGTCAGGAGTAATCCCTCCCGGATACCTGACACTAAATCCTGAAATGATGATTCTCCCGGGTCTATCCGCCAGTTGGATTTACCTATCCCCGGGGGCGAAGCCAGTTGATCCCGCCGGCCGTTACCGGTTGGCTCGCGCTGCAATCTATTGGCATATTCCAGATTTAACAGGCATGACGTTAATACGCCGTTCTTTATCAGATAATTCGGAGCTGTTTCGATTCCTTCATCGTCCACTAAATAGTAATGCATTCCCTTTTCCCAGGTCGGATCATCAATCAGCGTAAACCGGCTGTCTGCGATTTGCTCCCCGAATCGGTCCCGAAGCGGTGAACTGCCGTCAAAGATAACGCTGCCGTTGAAACCACGGACCAGAGGAATCAGTAAGTGTTCCATCGCTTTGGGATGAACGATAACCGGATATGAACCGCCATCCATGGTTTCGATCTGTTGAGACCGCTCCATTTCATCAGCCATTTGCGCCACCATGAGATCCAGTTCGGATTCTTCCGGAATCCGATTCCTGTATTCATGTGTGTGAATGAAATCGCCTTCTCTGATGAGTTTGCATCCCAGAACCAGGAATATTTGTGAATTTTTAAACGCGGTGTCCAGATGATTGGAGTTTCTGATTCGAAATGAAGTTTTAAAAGTCACGATTTGGGCACTCGTCATAACATTATCGTTTGATTTCCGAATTTTCTGCAACGCATTCTCACAGGTTGAGATCATTTCAGGAAAGGCATATTCATCGATAACAGGATCAAATGTTCCCAGGCTGATTTCCCCCTTGCCATTCGGGAAATTTAAGGGATAAACAGGAATATATGCAGACAGTTTCCGGGCCTCATTGATCATTTCAGATATTGGTGTTTCTGCAGATCCTTTTACAAAACCGACATGCCCGTTCTCAATCGTTCTGACGGATTTACCGGAGTATTGCCGGGTGCTCACCTCCTTCAGGAGATTATCATCAAAGGAAACAGTATGACTCTCATGGTCTGATTCATAAAGCTCAACATCAACACCGTTTAATTCAGGGATCCGGTTCATTGGGCACCTCCCACCTTGGCTTCTGAGATTCTGAATGAAGGAGACGACCAGGAAACAGGTAGCGGAAACTGGCTTCCTTTGCCGCAACCGCCTGCTGAATTTGTTATGGTGAAATCATTTCCGATTCTATCGATTTGTTTGAGTGTTTTAAACAGATTCCCGGAGATGCTGAGATCTCTTACCATTTCCGCCCGTTTCCCGTTGCGTATCATATAGCCATACTCCGCATTGAACGAGAACATCTCGCCGCCTGACCCACCTGAGTTGTTCACGGCATACACGCCCAGATCAATACCTTCAAAAAGATCATCCAGGGTGGCGGTTCCAGCGCTCACACAGGTGTTCCGCATCCGGCAGATGGGCGGATGTATGAAATTCAGTGCCCGGGCGTTCCCGGTGACGGCTTCATTGAATCGACCGGCTGACTCACGATTATGCAGACGTCCCACCAGGATGCCATCACGAATCAGATCCGTTCTTTGCGTGGGAACCCCTTCATCATCATAAATAAGATGTCCCCTTGTCCCTTCATCAAGCCCCGTGTCGTAGACATTTAATTCATTACTCCCGAAACGTCGACCCAGGGTCATGACCTCTTTCATTTTCGGATCATTTATATACTCATCGGCTTCACTGGTATGTCCGAAAGCTTCATGGATGAATACACCGCCCAACGCCGCGTTGACCACCACAGGATAAGCGCCTGCCTTGACAACCGGCGCTCGGATCAGCTCCAGAGAACGTTCACAAATCGCTTCGATATCAGCAGATCGGTTTCTTACCACACTGAAATCATTGGAACTGCCGCCTGTCAGATATACTGATTTTGCAACATCACCTTTCCGGGCCAGGGGAATACACATAAAGGTCAGATCAAGTCGCTCTGTTTCGAGGCAGGCGCCATCAGTGTTGACATAGGTTATGGCAGTTGAAGTATCGTCATAATATAAATGGACATTAAAGATTTCAGGGGAATGATTCAGCATTCCGGTTCTATACTCATGGAAAATATCGAGTTTTTCTTCCAAACTGACCAATCGGGGATCCTCACGTACGTTCACGAAAACCGTATCTTCAATCGGTTCGATATCAGCCAGAACCGTTTTTCCCTTTCCGGCTAAATGGGCTTGATCAATCGCCAGTTTAACGAAATGTTCGAGATCCTCGATCCGGTCAATTGACGCAAATCCCCACCCCCCGTTGTGACACGTCCTGATGGCAAGTCCCAGATCTGAACTGCGGTTTATCTTGTCGACACCTTCCTTTTTCATGCCGAATTTGAACTTGCTGGATTTTTCAGCTCGGAGTTCGATGTAATCACAATGACTGCGGTATTTCTGCAAAAGTTCTTTCAGCCGATTCTTCATGTCATTCTCCTAAAGTAAAATCCCGATGGCAGTAATTAGAGATCAGAATATTTTTATCAACAAATTATCGCATTCACGTATATCACATTCAGCTTGATCTAAACAGTTCGAGATTTGTATTAACAGATATTTCTGTTACCGAAAGTAAGGGAATTACCCCGGGATCGGGTCGACGCAGGTGTCGGTTCCCAGGGCAGTATTGAAAATCGCCTGAGCATCGCCTGCCGTAACGCTGCCGTCGCCGGTACAGTCTGCCGCACAGGCTTCCTCAACCGTCGGTGTGATCAGTTCCAGAGCAATCTCAAATGCCATCTGGGCATCACCGGCAGTAACCGTTCCGCTGAAGTTGACGTCGCCGTGGCGGATGCAGATCATCACCTCATCAGATCCCATCTCAAATCCTGAACCTGAGGGTCTGAGATCGCCGTCGATATCATCTGTGGGAATATCGGGCCAGGTGCCGGTATCATCGGTGCCGGCATCAATGCAAAAACTGGTACCGACCAGGTGATAATCATACGGGATACCTCCCGTGAACAGGGGGTCAGTGCCGATCATGCCGGGACCCCAGTTCAGTGTGCAGGCGGACTCGATATGAACGGCTGATGACCCCCCCGCCACATCGCTGAATACAGCGGTCAGGGAACTGACGTCATTCATCAGATAAATCTCCGGTCCATCCGGAGCGCTGTTATTCCAGAAGATGCTGTTCACCACTGTAGCTGAACTGTGACTGCCCACCAGGATACCCCCGCCGTCTGACCCTCCTGTATTTCCGGAGACCGTGCAGTTTGTAATACCCATATCGGACCACCGGTAACATTCCAGTCCGCCACTGTCATCATCCGCTTCATTTTCAGCAATGGTGCAGTTTATGAGTGTAATCACACAGTAGTCTGTACAGGCCAGACCGCCGCCGTCGTTGGTCACGCTGTTCTGCAAGATCAGGCACCTCGTAATCACGGGTTCACAGTAGGAATTGAAAAAGAGTCCGCCACCGGTATCCGCCATATTTCCACTGAAAGTGCTATCGATGATCACGGGATGGGCAGTGTCATAGCCCTGGAGACCGCCACCATCGTTCACCGCCGTGTTGCCGGTCACCGTGCAGCGCGTAATGGAAGGTGACGCATTTTCGTAGCACATGATGCCTGCACCGGCATCCGCCGTGTTTCCGGTGATCAGGCAGTCGATTATTGACGGAGAACTTGTCTGGCACGCGATACCGCCGCCACCGCCATTCCCGTTATTGTTGGAAATGGTGCTGTTCCGAATTTCCGCTGCGGAACCGCCGGTGAATCCGATGCCGCCGCAGTACCAGGATCCGCTGTTCCCTGTAATCACACATCCGTCGATAACAGCAGCCCCTCCGCTGCACCCGATACCGCCTCCATACAGAGCTGAACTGCTTGTAACCACGCAGTTTTCAATCAGCGGGGATGAACCGTCACACAGGATACCTCCCCCGGCATTGAATCCGGCAGAACCGTTTCGCACCGTGATCCCTTTCAGGACCGACGCTTGTGTCTCACCGGACTCAAATAAAACACCTCGCGTGGACGTCCCGCAATCCACGATGCAGATCCCCGGTTCGTTACTCAAAGAGCATACTGTGATGGCTTTTCCCGTGAAATTGATGTTCCTGTTCCCGGTCCCGGAATAGGTGCCGTCCTCCAGCCAGACGGTCTCGCCGGCGGTCGCTGCGTCAATACCGGCCTGAATGGTGGGATGATCGCCTGTACCGGCGGGATTAATGGTGAGATCGGCTGAAACCGCAGTGCACACCATGAAACTGCATAAAATGATTGCATTTACGGTTTGTTGTAACCACTTCATTCCCATTTCCCTCCCCCTGATGATTGTGACATATTCAGTATTATGATGTAAACCAATCCGGAAAGGTGTGCGGGTTCAGTTGTTTTAACCGGGCACGTTTGTTTTAATCGGGTGAACACGAGGTTCACCCAACCATTTCCCTAATTCCAATCTTCCACCATTCCAATCTTCCATCCTTCCATTTACTTTGACTCTCACCCGGTATATTCTTTAAATAATATATACACGGATTCTGTGACCGGGGGAGAAGCACGATGAAGCGATGGGTATCGATCATAATAATTGGTGTAATTTATGTGCATTGTGTATCAAGCGTCCAGGGTGTTTTCTGGAAGAAAATCATTCCGGAAGGTCCGGGAGCACGTTCGTTCGGATGTGCATCGTATGTTCCGGAGTCTGCCGGGATACTCGTACATGGCGGAAGTTTCGGTCAGAACATCTATGATGATACCTGGCTTTATACTGATGGTGCGTGGGAATTGCTGATTCCGGAAACAACCCGGCCCCAGCCCCGGTTCGGGTCAGCCACGGTCACGTACCTGGGTAACAGCATCACCCTTCTTTTCGGTGGATCCCGGGGGAGAGGCGATTATTTTGATGATACGTGGATCTGGACCAACGGTGACTGGACGCGACTGGACCTGAGTGGGCCGCCGACACCCCGGGCATTTCACTCCCTTTCCCTGGATGTTCTGAATCAGCGAATCGTCCTGTTCGGTGGAGTAAACGATCAGGGCGTGGTGCTGCCCAAAACATGGGAGTATGACGGTGATCATTGGGAGATGGCTCATGAGGGAACCGGCGCACCTGCCGCGCGTTTCGGACATGCCATGACGTATGATTTCCAGAATACCGTCACCGTCCTGTTCGGCGGGGAACTGGGGGATACAACGTTGAGCAATGAGACCTGGACATGGAACGGCGCCGACTGGAATCCCGTAACACCTGTTGACAGTCCCTCACCTCGCATGATGACAGCCATGTGTTATTATCCTGAGTATAATGGTGTGCTCCTGTTCGGAGGAAATGATGAAAACAGCTCCGTGGATGATACATGGTTGTGGAACGGAACAAACTGGATCGAACTCAATCCCGTTCATGCGCCGTCACCACGGCGGGGTCACACCATGGATTATGACGCCACAACTCAGAAAATGATGCTGTTTGGGGGCGCCAGTGATGAACTCTGGAGTTTTTACGATAACGACTGGCACCAGGAACCCAATCCGGTCACCCGTCCGCTGCCCCGGGCGAATCCCGTGTTCGTATATGATGCTGATGCCGGTAATGCTGTTTTATTCGGCGGTATGAAATCCAATCCCTCAAATCAGGTATATTACGAAGATACCTGGATCTTCACGGGTGACGGCTGGTTATTTGTCGACACGCCTGGAGGTAACCCCCTGGGTCGATCCGGCGCCTTTTATTCCATGAACAGAACAACAGATAATCTGGTAGTGTTTGGCGGGAACAATACCTTCAGCGGTCCCATGAACGACACCTGGACATTTCGTGATTCATTATGGACTCCATTGAGCCCGGCGAACAGTCCACCTGTCATGTATCATGGCGCCATGGAATATGATCCTGTCAATGATGGTCTGATTTTATATGGTGGAAATACGGAACTTGGACTGACCGGGGATATGTATTTTTGGAACGGGTCAAACTGGCTGCCCATTACGCCGGAAACATCCCCGGGTCCCCGGTGGCTCCATGCCATGGCGTATGATCCGGATCGGAACGGTATCTGGATGTTCGGCGGGGCTGACGATCTGGGCTACCTGGAAGGTCTCTGGTTCTGGGACGGCATTGACTGGAATTTGATCGAGGATCCTCCGGGATCGGCTCCCATGGGAAGGATCGGTCATTCCCTGGCTTACAGTGCATTTGTCCAGCGATTGATCCTGTTTGGCGGGTATATCGGCCAGGATCCCGGATTCTATTTCAATGATTCCTGGACTTTCGACGGATCAGAGTGGCAGCTGCTTACCGGTCTGAAGATCAATCCGAGTTGCCGTGCATTCCACGAGTTTGTTTCAGTCGATCAGGCCGGTGCTTTAATTTTGTTCGGTGGACAGAATTCTTCGTATTCTGATAATGCGGAAACCTGGATTCTGGGCCAGGTCAACCCTCCCACACTGACACCGACTCCGACACCGGAACACACTATGCCACCCTCCACTTTCACGCCGACCGAAACGCCCACTCCGACCCCGGGACCGCCATCAGGCGTCAATTTAATCTTAAACAGGAATTTCTTCCTGCCCCATGATCCGTTCCTGCTCCAGGCAACACTCAGTAATGCCGAATCTTCAATAAGACACGTCGACTATTACGTGCTTCTGGATGTGTATGGAATCTATTTTTATTATCCGGAATGGACCGAAAATCCGGGATTTGAATCCCGAAACCTCGAACCGGGGCTGACGGAGCATATGGTGCTTGAATTTGAATGGCCGGAAACCGACTCTGCGGCTGAGGACATCATCTTCTGGGCAGCTCTTCTGGATTCAGGCACGGCTGATCTGTTTGGTGAGTTTGACTATGTAACATTCGGATACGGCGTCCCCGGTGGCACGCCGACACCCACACCTTCTTATACACCGACATCACCGGTTGATCCCACGTTTACGCCTTCTCCGGAAGAAACATCCACACCGTCACCGACATCACCACCGCCGGACCCCGAAATCACCTATGAGACAGGTGATTATCAGTTGACTGGTGAAGGCTGTGAAGCAGCGGACATTTTCTGTTTTGAGGAAAGCCTTTATTTCGAAAGTTGCAGCGATTTCCTGCCTGTTATTCAAATATATAATCCCGGACAGGATACCGTCACGGTGTTTTGTAATATCGAGGGTACCCACAGCTATGTTTTCGAAATGGACAATTCGTCTCAGTTTGGCGTTTCACCGTCGGGTACACAAGAAGTGCGAATCCGATTCTGTCCCAATGCGCCACCGGGTGACAGGGAGGCGATACTGACGATCTCAACCGATGATCGAATTATTGGATCCTGCCTGTTGAAGAGTCAGGTGGTTGGTTAACTGCGCCTTTTTCAATCTCCCGGATCATGTCATTGAATATATAAAAATGAAACGGGAAAAACAGGTACCAGTAAAATTTTCCGATGATCCGGTTCGTTGCATAGTAGGCGGTGACCGTTAGTCTGTTCATCCCGTTTTCCGGCTCGATACGGAATTCAAGCCATCCCCTGCCGGGGAGTTTCATCTCGGCACGGAGAAGAAGCCGTTTATTTTCAATCAATTCCTCCACCCGCCAGAAATCAATGACATCATTCACGCGCAATTCAGAATCACTGCGCCTTCCCCGGGACGTTCCCACACCCATCAAAAGCCGATCAATGACACCTCTGATCCGCCAGAGCAGAGTGCTGTGAAACCAACCCCGTTTCCCGCCGATTTTACAGAAGGTTTTAAACAGGGATTCCGTACTTTTTGATGTGACCAGTGAAGAAGAACTGGAAAACCCCGGCGGCGTTTTCAACTCGCGAAGTTTTAATGCCAGATCATGAGCCGGTGGATAGGCATCCGACCAGCGCGTTACGATAACATCCCCCTCTTCCCGTGACATGGCCCGTGCCAATGCGTCTTTGTAATGCAGAGGTTCAAAGGGAAGATACGCCTTTATGGCGTTATTCTCGCAGATCACTTCATTTTTGACCCCTTCCATCAGGCATCGCGTGATGGGGCCGGGAACTGGTGTCATCAAAGAAGCAAAATAACCATAAAGTCCCACATGACTTATCGGTGAAGGGATGAAAAGGGTTTTTTTACCCAGAAGCCGGGAAAAAGTTTTAATCATATCTTTGTAGGCTAAAACATCCTGACCTCCGATATCGAAGGTCTTGTCCTCGGTCCCTTGGACTTCCAGCACTCCCACAAGGTATTTGATGACATCCCGGATCCCGATGGGTTGACACTTTGTTCTTGACCAGCCCGGCATGAAAAATACCGGCAGGTTTTCCACGAGATGCCTGATAATCTCATAGGATGCACTGCCTGATCCGATGATGATGGCCGCTCGCAGGACCGTAACGGGAATATCCCCATATCGCAGTGTTCTTGCCACTTCCATCCGACTCTTGAGATGGCTGGACAGAAAATCGCTTTCCGCCCCCAGCCCGCAGAGATAAATAATTCTCTTAACCCCATTCTCCTCGGCTGCCCGTCTGAAATTATCAGCCACTTCGAGATCGATGGAATCAAAAAGATCCTGACCCAGCAGAAGGGAGTGAATCAGAAAATATGCGGTATGAACGTCTTTCAGTGCCTTTGTTAATTGAACGGGATTTCTGGCGTCAGCCACAGCGATTTCCGCTGAGGGCCAACGGATAGAATGTTCAGACGATCCAACCCGCACCATGACCCTGACATCATAACCCCGGGCCAGAAGTTCCGGTACAAGCCGGCCGCCGATATACCCGGTAGCGCCGGTCACCAGAACCTTACCGATTTCCGGAACCGGTCTGGAAGGTAAATCTGTGCAAAAATACTCCCTTGAAACATCCATGTAATTATAATAGTAAAGATTAGAGTTTTTCTCAACGATGGGGATTACTAATTTCTGGAGAATTATCTATTGAATTTCATTAAACTGCTTCCGGTTCAATTGAGTTGCCTGCTTATCGCCGCGCATTTTCTTCATGCCGGGTTTCCCATTGTCTTTCTGGGATGTCTCGGTATCCCGTTTCTGCTGTTTTTTCCGGCAAAAGGGGTGGCCCGTTTCATGCAACTATTCCTCGTCCTGGCATCTCTGGAATGGATCCGTACAACCGTCAACCTGGTTCAGATCCGGATGGCGGCCGGGGATGACTGGATGCGACTGGCACTGATTCTTGGCGGGGTGGCCCTGTTCACCGCCGCATCGGCCGGCGTTTTTTTTGCGAAATCACTGAAAGTTTTCTATCATCTCAATGAGGTATCCTCAGATGAATGATCAGAGCCTGCGACTGCCCAAAGCCCTTAAAGCCAGCCCTCAGGCTGATGCCATCCGAAAACACCTCCTGGATTCCCTCAGACCCATCCGGCCGGGGAGTGATCACACCCTCGCTGAAATGCCCCTGACTCAAACTCTGGGCAAAGTCCTGAATGCGGTGAATCTCTCAGGCAGGCTTGTTCGCGGTTATGAACTGGTAGACAAAACTCTGAATTCTGAAGCAAAAGGAATGGCGCTGGCGGATAGTATTACCGGTGAGAGTCGCGGTGCGCGTATTTCGCGGCTGATCCTGATTTCGTCCGATGGGTCAGAGCGGTTTTACCGGCAGATTGAGCGATTACTGCAGCACCACGGGGACCGGCTCCTGGTGATCCTGCTGACGGATACCGGGGCGGATCAACTGGGACAGATGCTTTTCGGTCCCCGCAGCATGGCACGGCTTGTGATGATCACCCACCGTGAAGCCGTGGTGAAAGTGCTGACTGCACTCCTTCCGGGAGATTGCCGCTGACGTGATATCCCCGGAATAAATCCCGGAGCTACAATCTGTCACCCCTTCGGGGTTAGGATTTGTGAGGTACATGTTTGTGGGTTTGATTCTTTTGTCTGGTACAATCAGGGGCCTTTCGTTTCTATGCTTCTTAATTTAACTGATTACTGATCACCCTGTCACTGATCACTTGGCCCGGTGTCATCCCCCGACAAAGCCATCACATTGTATCCTCCCGGCTAAAACACCGTCCAAATAATTGGCACAAAGATTGCTGTAAGAAATGGCAGCAATCGTTGCTGATGAAAGAAAATTTTACAATGGAGGAATCAAAACATGAAAAACACAAAACCTATGGAAATTAATAAATCATACCCGATGCTGGTAACCGGTTTAACCCTTCTGGCCCTGCTTTTCAGCCCGGGCATGATGGGTGCCGTCTCCCACGCCGGTAACACCGATCCGCTTATGCAGTTGATAGTTAAACCCGGCAATGGACTCAGTGATGCCGAAGAAGCCGGTCTGATCTTTATGCGTGAGGAAGAGAAGGTTGCCCGGGACGTATACGCGGTTTTTTCCGGAATGTGGCAGGTGCAGGTGTTTGGTAATATTACCCAAAGTGAACAGACACACATGGATGCCATTCTGACGCTTCTTGACTGGTATAATCTGCCGGATCCCGCCGCCGGTCTGGCCTTCGGCGAGTTTGATAACCCGGATCTGCAGAACCTGTACAATGTCCTGGTGGATTACGGATCCACGTCAGTCATCGATGCGCTCTTTGTGGGCTGTGTCATTGAAGAAGTGGATATTATCGATCTGATTCATAACCTGGACGAGACCGATCATGCGGATATCGAGATCGTCTACAACAACCTGCTCAGAGGATCAGAAAATCATCTCCGGGCTTTTGTCCGAAACCTTGCAAACCAAGGCATTACTTACGAACCGGTTCTGTTGGATCCCGAGTATTACAACAGCATCATTAACGGATAAGATCCGGTATTCCGGTATGCGCTGAGCATGCTGGAGACACTCAGAAAACACACCCGGCAGCGGTTAATCCGCTGCCGGGTTTTCTTTTGTTTCGGCTGGATTGGGGTGGGTTGAGCTTTATCGTCATTTTTGATTTTCCGGATCAATGTGTATAGACCATACACATAGGAGGTGATTCACGTGCGAACCAATGTTGTCATTGAAGATGAACTGATGAAAAAAGCTTTAAATCTTGGGGGATACAAGACCAAAAGAGCCGCTATCGAAGCGGGATTACGCCTTGTTGTTCAAATGAACAGCCAGAAACGGATTCGAGATTTACGCGGTAAGGTCAGATGGGAAGGGGATCTTGATGAGATGCGGCAAATGCAATGATTTTGATCGAAACAGCTGCATGGATTTTTCTGTGCTATTTCGAATAAAGAGAGAAATTTTTCAATCCGGAATCTGCATCATTTCGATGCACTGAAAAAAATGTGATGCGATATAATGCAGGACGGGAACTGTCCGTGCCGTTTGCATATCAGCAGGCAAAACCGTTCTCAGTAACTCCCCAGTCGCAGCCCTGTGATATTTTCAGAGAGAGGATCTATATTCTGAAGTTGCTTCAATATATCCGTTCCCGTATTTGCTGACTCGACACGTTTCAAAAGCCGCTCGATCGTCTTGGAAAATGATGCTTGCGTCTGGCATCGGGACCGCATTTCTTCAGCCTCTTCCTGAAACCCGATCTCAGCGATATGCTGGGCGGGATGGAATCCTGGGAATTCGGCTGGAATACCCCACGTTGACGGGTTAAACAATGTCGGGGCGAACCTCGTGTTCGCCCGGTAGATTCTTCAATCGGCAGGTTCTTCACGACCCACCATCGACATAAAAAATACCATGATGTAAACTGATCCTGTGATCTGCTGAGAAACTATGCTTAATTTAGCCTGTGTATGCTTCGACTCCGCTCAGCATGACAGGTGACAGCCTCAGCATGACAGGTGACATCTAAGGGGATGACAATCAGGAAGGAGATTTTCATGAAAGTACTGGCCATCAATGGAAGCCCGAGAAAAGGCGGCAATACCGAGTATCTGCTCAAAACCGTCCTGGAGGTTCTGGAATCCGAAGGGATTGAGACCGAGTTGATCCAGATCGGCAGGACAAATATCCGGGGCTGTATTGCCTGTGGGATGTGTATTAAAAACAAGGATAAACGGTGTGCTGTCGACGGGGATATATTCAACGATGTTTTTACAAAAATGCGGGATGCCGATGGATTGCTCCTGGGATCCCCTACGTATTTCACCGATGTATCAGCGGAGATGAAAGCGTTGATTGACCGATCCGGATATGTGGCGGCCGTGAACCGGGGATTGTTCCGGCACAAGGTGGGTGCGGCGGTTGTGGCGGTGCGTCGTGGCGGCGCTATTCACGTCTTCGATACTATCAATCACCTGTTTCAGATGAGTCAGATGTTCGTGGTGGGCTCGACGTACTGGAACTTCGGTATCGGCATGAATCCCGGCGAGGTGGCCGAGGACCGGGAAGGGCTGCGGAACATGAAGGATATTGGTGGGTCAATGGCGCATTTGTTGAAAAAACTGCATGCGTGATGATAGATTTCAGAAATAAGAAGTTGAGTATTCCAACCAGGTATCATGGCTATTTACCTTGCTAATTTAAAGTCTATCGTTTAATATGCAAGTATGATTACTCGGAAATTGCAAGCATCTGTTGAACAATCTTTGGCAAGGTTTCCGATTGTGGCAATCATCGGATCAAGACAGGTGGGAAAAACCACTTTAGCCAAAACTATCCAGACAACATTCCCTAAAAAATCAATTTATCTTGATCTGGAGCTATTCTCCGATCTGGAAAAACTCAATTATCCCGAGATATATCTTAATCAATATCAAGACCATCTGGTGATCATAGATGAGATCCAGAGGAAGCCGGAGCTGTTTTCGTTGATGCGTGCTCTTGTAGATCAAAAGCGTATCAATGCCCGATTCATGATTTTGGGATCAGCTTCTCCGGATCTCATCCAGAACGCATCTGAAAGTCTTGCCGGAAGAGTCGTTTATCATGAATTGTCACCTTTCAATATTCGTGAGGTTGGAGATGATTCAGTAAATATCCGGAAACTGTGGGTTCAGGGTGGTTACCCTCCTGCGTATCTGACGGACACACCGGAAGACAGCATTCAATGGCGTGAGTCCTTTATCAGAACCTATCTGGAACGAGATATTCCACAATTTGGATTCAGGGTTCCGGCCCAGCAATTGCGACATTTCTGGACCATGCTGGCGCATCTTCAAGGGCAATTAGTGAACAACAGTCAGATTGCCCGGAGTCTTGGGATTTCAAGCCCTACTGTTAAGCATTATATGGGTATGTTGGAAGACACATATATCGTTCGAGTGCTTCAGCCGTTTCATCTGAATATCAAAAAGCGGCTGGTAAAATCACCCAAGATATACATCAGGGATTCAGGATTATTGCATTCTCTGCTTCGATTACACTATTTTGATGAGATTCTGGGGCATCCCAATACTGGAAATTCATGGGAAGGATTTGTCATTGAACAGATTTTGAGTTTTCAAACTTCCCATTACGATCCGTTTTTTTATCGAACCCGTGCGGGGGCTGAATTGGATTTGGTTCTTTTCAAATCATCTCAGGAGATAATCGGTGTTGAGATAAAATATTCAATGGCTCCGAAGGTAACCCGGGGGTTTTGGAAATCCATTGAAGATCTGAAATGCAGGAAAAGCTACGTGATTTATCCGGGGCATGAAACGTATCTGATTTCTGAGAATGTCCAAGTTCTTCCGTTAACACAGATTTATAAGATTTTCGAATGATGCAAATTGCCGGTGTGAACAGATTAACAACATGTGTCCGGCGGTTGAAAATGCCAACCGGGAACAATTATAATGCTTGAAATATACATTGACGCAGATGCCTGCCCCGTAAAGGATGAGGTTTACCGGGTGGCTGAACGGTATGGGTTGAACGTGATTCTGGTGGCGAACACCCATATGCGGATACCCTGGCGTTCAACCATACGCCTTGAAATTGTGGGGGATGATATTGATGAGGCTGACGACTGGATTGCCGATCATACGGATAAGGATGACATCGTGATCACCAATGATGTCCCTCTGGCCTCCCGATGCGTTTCCAACGGTGCACGGGTTTTGAGTCCCACGGGCAGGATTTTTACCGAAACCAATATGGGAGAAATCCTTGCCACCCGCGATCTCCTGACCCACCTCAGGGAAGCCGGAGACATCACCAGCGGACCACCGCCGTTCTCACCCAGGGACCGTTCAACATTTCTGCAACGACTGGATCAGGTGATTCAAACCATTAAACGGGGGTGAATCAGTATCCAGTGATCAGTGGGGGAAGTGATCAGTGGGGCTTTTGTCGGTGATGATACCTGGTAGCCCCGGGGGCAGTGGACCAGTGATCGGTAGCGGAAGTGGGCCAGTGATCGGTAGCGGCAGTGGGCCGGTAGTCAGTGATTGGCAGATCCAAATGGTTGGCTAACATCTCAGCGATAGTACCAAACCCGTAGGTGCTTTCGGCCGAAAGCACACCAGGCGACTATCAACCATAATGAGATCCCCCGGACCAGACTCCGTCAAGGCTACGTCCAGGCAGGCAAGCCGGGGGATGACAGCGGGGTTTTTGTCGGTGATGATACCTGGTAGCCCCGGGGGAAGTGGGCCAGTGATCGGTAGCGGAAGTGGACCAGTGATCGGTAGCGGCAGTGGGCCGGTAGTCAGTGATTGGCAGATCCAAATGGTTGGCTAACATCTCAGCGATAGTACCAAACCCGTAGGTGCTTTCGGCCGAAAGCACACCAGGCGACTATCAACCATAATGAGATCCCCCGGACCAGACTCCGCCAAGGCTGCGTCCAGGCAGGCAAGCCGGGGGATGACAACGGGGTTTTTGTCGGTGATGATACCTGGTAGCCCCGGGGGAAGTGGGCCAGTGATCGGTAGCGGAAGTGGACCAGTGATCGGTAGCGGCAGTGGGCCGGTAGTCAGTGATTGGCAGAT
>SWBY01002012.1_pt1 | contig 17856 bp, 20 predicted proteins | sample 4693071 | NCBI WGS metagenome assembly SWBY01 (sample SAMN10267273, study PRJNA491770) | bioreactor metagenome | isolation source: DHS bioreactor inoculated with marine methane seep sediment | place: Japan: Omine Ridge, Nankai Trough | collected 2006-05-06 | reverse complement strand
ACCCCGACTCCAACACAGACACCCACGGCGACTCCCACCCACACACCAACGCTTACGCCGACACCGACTCAGACCCCGACACAGTCGCCGACACTAACCCCGACCCCAACACAGACACCTACAGCGACTCCCACGAGCACTCCGACCCTCACGCCTACGCCAACCTCACCCCCCACAATAACACCGACAAGTACGGCTACGGCGGCGCCTACCGGGACCCCGACGAGTACGGCTTCCGTGACACCGACACCGACCATGACCCCCACAGCAACACCGGTATGCAGTGAGCTTGAAATTTTCACGTGGGAGATCACCTTTGATCCACCTCAGGCGAATCCCGGTGATATCGTTGAAATTTCAGCCATTGTTCACAATACCGGTGGTCGGGATGTAAGTTATACGGAAGTGTTTTTCCTCGTTGAGCAGACTCCGCTGGATCCATCGGATGATCCCAATCCCCGCATGATCGGCAGTCCGGTTGTCCTGACGGATATTCTGATGGGAGATTCAGATACGGCAACGATTTTGTGGGATACCACCGGTCTGGAGAGTTTGTCTTATCCGGTTTATGTGATGACCTTCAATACGGTTCCCGAGGAATGTGATCTGTATAATTACACCCAGACGGATTACATGGTGCCCATCGAACTCATTGCTTTCGATGCTCACGGGGAAGATCATGGGATATGTCTGACCTGGAGCACGGCCACGGAGATTGACAACCTGGGATTCCATATCTATCGCGCTACGGATTATTCCGGTGAGTTTATCCGGATCAATGAAGCGATGATTCCCGGTGCAGGGACCAGTTTCACACAGCAGGATTACACGGTTTCCGATGATCAGTTGAGTAACAGCGTGCCATACTTCTATCGCCTGGTTTCAGTGGATTCCACCGGTGGCACTACCGGGTCGTATATTGTGGCGGGAATTCCCAATAATTCCGGGCTGGCAATTTCACTGGATACGACTGCCGATCGGAAACTTTACTCGGTGGATCGGCCGCTGAACGTGATGGCCCGTGTGATCAATAGCGGTCCTGCTGCCAATGCCGGTGTGCAGATGAGTCTGGTGATCGATGGCCGGTACAGCGGTGATATTGTGCCGTATACAACTGTACCTCTCACAGGTGATCTGAACGTTATCTTTGATTTAATCCATCATGATTGGCTGGGCACGGAACCCCGGGGTGAGTACCTGATCATTTCCGCGGTATCAGATCCTGCAACCGGCTCTCTCATCGATATGGATATCACGGAATTCCGGTTCCTGGGACAGTCGCCGCAGTAGCCCGTAAGTTTGACTGAATAAAAAATGTGAATTGAAGGGTATCTGAGTGGTAAGATAGCTTTTATATGAGATGGTTATCGGGTTTTCATTTTATTAAAACTTTTTTCTATACGCTGCGTTTTACCTCTGTGAAGGACCGATCCGTATCAGCGGATCTGTCAGGCGTGAGTGATGAAAGGCTGATGGTCATGTATGCAAAGCACAGCGACATTCCTGCATTTGAGGAACTCCTGAAACGGTATCGATCACAGGTATTCGGATTTCTGATCCGGTGGTGCCGTAACCGAAGTGAAGCGGAAGATTTATATCAGGAGACGTTCATGCGGGTTGTTCGGAGCGCGTCATCGTACCAACCCCGGGCGTCTTTCCGGACCTGGCTGTTCACCATCGTTCGGAATCTTGTGATCGACAGGAAGCGCAGGCAGACCACCCGGGGCAGTGAGATCTCCATGACAGTGGAGGATGGCCGGAGCAGTGCCGGGGAACCGGCGGGATCCCACCCGTCGACAAACCCGTATGCTGCTGAAAAATCGCGTGAGATTCGTCAGGCGGTGCTGGAGATTCTAGTGACGTTACCGCCGGAACAGCGGGAGATGTTTCTTCTTCGGGAAGAGGCTGGATTGAGTTTCCGGGAAGCTTCCGGTGTGGCGGAGTGCTCCGAAAATACAGCCAAAAGCCGGATGCGGTATGCGCTGATAAAATTGCGGGATGAGTTAACTGTCCGGGGTATTCATCCGGAAAAATCAACGGTGGTATCATGAACTGCAAGATGTGCCGGAATCAGATGATGGAGATTATTTCCGGGGAATTGAGGGGCAGGAAAAAGGTGCGGCTGGAACGGCATCTGGAACAATGTCCGACCTGCCGGAGCGAATATGAGACACTGGCTCATACCCTGGAAACCACGCGTTCGGTTCAGGAAGAGATTGCGCCGCCGGATCACCTGGACCGGATCTTAGTTGCCCATGCCCGGGAACACGTCTCTCAAGTGAAACAAAAACCAGTGTTTTTCCTGCGGCCTCTGCCGGCAGTTGTTGCTCTGGCCTCCATGGTCCTGGTCTTTACCACGGTTTATCTCAACCGGGTGGGCTCTCCCATGGCTCTGTATGATCTGGAAAAGAAACAAACCATGGTATCCGGTGATGCGGCTGCACCTGCACCACAGGAATCACTCGAGTCAAAACGCAAAGAAGATACGTTCAAGCATAAGGATAAAAATACCGTGGGCGGTTCCGCTGTTCTGAAAGAGGAAACTTCTGAGGCGTTCATGGCGGATGAAGACGATTCCGGTCTGACCATTCATCGATACAAAGTGGGTTCTAAGAGCAGGGATGCCAAAAAAGGGGATGCATTCGACCGGGAAAAATCATCAGAACCGGCCGTGACTCGGCAGGCGCGCGGGAGTCCCTCCCTGCCTGCACCGGAACCGGACAGAACTCTGGATAATGTAGCGCCGGTTGTGCTTTCCGGTTCTGCCGATACTGAGATGGAGGTCCGGGACAACGCCGATATGCCGGGCGAAGGCTTGGCTGTGGGAGAGATGGAGATCATCCCTGTGACGCCGGAAATCCGGTTTGCCGTACCTGCCGGGGCGACCCTGCCTGAAATTGTGCACTCCGTCGATCCCGTGTATCCGCCGTCGTTGAAAAAACTGGCTGTTTCCGGAGTCGTGATTGTGGAGACCGTGATTAAAGGCGAGGGGGGAATGGAAACAACCCGGGTAATTTCATCGGATCATGAGATGTTCACTGCTGCCGTGGTGGAAGCGTTGGCTCAATGGCAATTTAAACCGGCCCGACTGAATGGGGAACCGGTGGATGCTGCGATGACGTTGACGGTGGTGTTCGGAGATCGGTGACCAGTGCGCCAGTGACCAGTGCGCCAGTGACCAGTGCGCCAGTGACCAGTGCGTCAGTGATCAGAAGACAGTGATCAGTCGGGTTGTCTGCGGTTTGTAGGCTTTCCAGCCTGCGGTCAACATGCCATGACACCCAACCGGGAACGGGGAACTCTTAAAGATACGTTCGAAGTTCCTCGTGAAGATCATGAAGCGCTTGTTCCACGGCCAGCCGGGTTGATTCCTGCGTGGCTTTATCGGCATCTTCCGGGATAGTGATGAGAACATCGGAAAATCCCAGAATCACCCGGGTGAACGGCCAGGGAAGATAAGTCCGGCTCCAGGATTTCTTGAAGATAAACCGGTGCCGGGCAACGGCACCACTGATGACAATTGGTGCGCCGGTTTTCCGGGCCAGAGTGATAACGCCTGATTTCACCTCGTGTCTTGGTCCCCGGGGGCCGTCAATGGTAATGGCACAGGTCCGACCGGCTCGAACTCCCCTGATCATCTGGATCAAACCCCGGGCACCGCCCCGGGAACTGGAACCTCGCAGAGGCTCATAACCCATGCGGGTCATGGCATCCGCCAGAAGTGAACCATCCTTCGATAAACTCACAAGGACATGCATCCCAAGATTCCGGTTTGCATAGAAACTGACCAGGTCATCTTCATGCCAGTGAGCGAATATTACGGGAATTCCCCGATCCCGATCAGAAAACCGCCACTCTCCCCGGACCCATCTGATCCGATACGTGGAGGCATACATCCGGTACACCCAATAGATCAGGGCACTGAGAACTCGCTGTTTGAAGTGCGTTTTTTCCTGCGTCATAGCAGCTCCCATATTTCCTGCTCACCCGATGATTGTCAAGCCGCTCCCCCTATTTTCCCCTTGCACGGGAGCGTCAAGTAATGTATACACCTTAATGTATATGTTAACTCGATGGCCCGGGATCGCCGGGCGTCCCTTCCGGACAGGAGAACCCCATGGCATCCACACGGTTTCAAATCTATCTTAACCCCGACCAATACCAGCAGCTCCGCCGGATTGCACAGGAGGACAACAGTTCCATTGCCGCCCTGATCCGGGAAGCCGTGCAGAACTATCTCCAACGCCGCGATTCCGCATGGACCACGGAGGAGGATTCACTGTGGCAGATTCTGGGGATTAAGTAGACGAATGGACGGGAAGTCGAAAAGATGAAAAGACGAATAGACGAATGTAGGGATGGGTCTTGTGCCCATCCTCAATAATACAGAATAGACAAATGGACGAGAAAACGAATGGACGACAGGTGAATAACTAATCCCATGGATCAACCAAAACCCCGGCAGATATTTGTTGACCGCAGTGCCCTGGAAGCACTTCTTGATCGTGGTCATCCCGATCATGCGTCTGCCGTGACATTTCTTCAGACCGCGCAGGTCCGAAACATCCGGTTGATCTCATGTTTCAATTTTCTCACTGAAATTACAGATCTCATCTGCCGGCAGAACGGTCGGGAGATGACATTTAAGGTGATCAACGGGTTCCGAAACTCAAAGATCATCACATTTTTCTCCTTAAATTCCGATGATGAAGCGGAGGCGTGGCGATTGTACAGTGTTGTACCGGAACCACTTCTGCAATTTTCCCGGTGCGCGGCCATCGCCTTGATGAACCGCCTGGACATCTCGGAAATTTTTGGATTTGAGACGGCATATTCCGGAGTTGGAATCCGAGTCGTGCCGGAGGATTCAGAATGAAATATGCAGGACTGATTTTTGTAATTATTGCAGCGATGTTTTCCGGGATAAATGCTTTGGACGGAGAACTTGTATCCGATGATTTCATCCTTCTGGATGTGGCGAAGCACCAACCGGTAACCCGGATATTCACCACTAACTGGCTGGGTGACCGGGGTGAGGGTGGATTTTACCGTCCGGCAGTGATTCTTTCCATGAAAGTGGATCATCTGATTTACGGTGATGATGCAAGGGGATACCACCGGTCCAACGTCATGATGCACATGCTTATCGTGGTGCTGATATATCTTCTGATTTATCGGTTTCATGAGGATGCGTGGGTGGCGTCCATCGCGGCCGGTTTGTTTTCCCTTCATCCCGTTCATGTGGAGGCTGTAGCCTGGATTTCCGGCCGCACCGATCTGGTTGCCGTTCTCTTTTATCTGCTGAGTCTGTATCTCTTTTTCCGGATGGCTTCGGACAGTTCGCGGGGATGTCTTACGGCGTTTATGTCGCTGGGCGCCGGGTTCATGGCCATGTGTTCCAAGGAGATTGCATACACTCTGCCGTTTACCATCCTGGTCATGGATCAGCTTCAGAACCGGCAGGAGATGTATCCGGTGCGCCGGAGCCGCCATTATATATCCTATTTCGCTTTGCTCCTTGCCATCCTCATTATCCGGTATTTCATCCTCGGTGGTCTTCTGGGTGGGTATGGCCCGGAAAAACATCTCCGTTTCGATATGGTAATTTTCAACTATCTTTCGTTTTATTTCCAGTGGCTTATCACACCGGCCGGGGTGTTTCTCGCTCGTCATTCCACGGCCTGGAACCTGGCGCATCTCAGCCTTCTTGTTCTGTCCGGGGTGGCACTGTTTTCACCAAAACTCCGGTGGGGTGCTGTCTGGTTCTGGATCACCATCCTGCCGGTGCTCAATATCTGTCGTGCCCAGTATCTTTATCTGCCGTCCATAGGGTTCGTGTGGGTGCTGGCTGTTCTGATCCGGAACGGCAAGTGGCCGGACCGGACGATTCCCGGCGATATCTCCAGGATCATCATATTTGCCACTCTCATGATGGTTTTCGGGCTGCAGACCGCTGAGATGAACCGGGAGTGGACCCGGACGGGCCGCACCGGTGCGGGAATCCGGGAAGTGCTCCTGTCCGAGTATCCGGATCTGCCGTCGGGCAGTCGCGTGATATTCATCAATCCGCCGGTGAATACTAAAATCTCCATAGCGGTGTTCCAGAACGGGATCACCGAGGCGGTCCGACTCTGGTATGACGATCGGACACTTTCGGGAATTCGGGTCAATGCGCCTTCACAGATTCCCGATTTCAATCCGGATAAAGATATTGTATTTGAGTTTCAAAAGGATCGGATACGGAATGTCACGGATCTGATTCAAGGCGGGAGTGATGATCCGGAGGCATTTGATCCGGCGTTTCAGTGGGTGACCCTTTCTCACGAGAATCCCGCCTTTGAGATTGTCGGTCCCGGAGCGGTATTTTCCGGAGTTGTTCTGGACACTCAACTATCCAATGCGGTCTGGCTGCAGGACGGTGCTGCGGTGGCGGCGGTAGATGTGGTGTTTGAGTCCGGTGAGATCGAGACGTTTATTCTGGAAGCCGGCCGGGATACGGCGGAGTGGGCGTATGACCGACCGGATGTGCGTGCCCGGGCGGCCCATTCCCGGGGACCGGTGGCGTACAGTTATCTGGTGGACAGCTCCGGAGCAGCGTCTTTCCCCGGTCATACATATCGCGCCCGGATGATGTTTGAGAGACCCGGGTCGGTGAGAATGTTGAAGATATTATTCAAGATTGATAAAAGGGGTCCTCACGGAGCGGTTTCCGCTCTTGAGATCAGAAATATTTCCGGTGTCCCGTTTCGGGGTGAACATCGGGATATTTCCGGTGAAAAAGGCATTAAACAGAAGGAAGTATTAATATATGAGTGAGCAAAGAAAAATACTGTTGATTCTCCCGTATTTCTCAGAGAAACGGCATTATGGGAGTATGTCCAAAGTGGCGCCGTCATTGCTGCCGGTAAGTCTGGTTTATCTGGCCGGGTATCTGGAGCGGGAAGGGTATAACATCCGGATTTTTGACGGTCAGGTCGAAACAATGAGCGCATCCACCATTGAATCTCGGGTTCGGGAATTTTCGCCGGATATCGTTGGGATTACCTGTATGACGCCCATGGTCACGGAAACGCATCTGGTGGCGGAGGTTGTCAAAGGTATGGACCCGTCCATTTCCGTTGTGGTGGGAGGTATTCATCCCACTATTCTTCCCAATGATGTGATTTCCGATCCCAATATCGATGTCATTGTCCGTGGGGAAGGCGAGGCTACTTTCCAGGAATTGATTGAGGTGCTCCCGGACGGTGATTTGCGAGGTATTACCGGGATCACGTTCATGGATGGTGATGAGGTGGTCAGTACCGGCAATCGGGAACTGGTGGATGATCTGGATTTGCTGCCCATGCCGGCACGGCATCTCGTCAACTATGAGGGGTATCATCAGGTTCCCGATGCGGTGTTTGCGGAACCGCTCCGGGAAATTCTCACGTCCCGGGGTTGCCCGTTCCGATGCATTTTCTGTTCGGCCCGAATGATGTCCGGGTACAAATACCGGTACCATTCTCCGGAACGGGTGCTGGAAGAAGTGGATCTTCTGGTGAACAAGTACGGCGCCCGGCAGATTGCAGCGTTGGACGATAATTTTGTCGTGGATCGGCAGCGGACGGTGGATATATGCGAGGGATTGATTCGGAAAGGGTACCACAAAAAGGTTGTATGGACCGCTGCTGCCCGGGGTGATCAGGTCGATCTGGAACTTCTCAAGTTAATGAAAAAAGCGGGATTCGCATTGCTTTCGTATGGTGTTGAGACGGGAGTGCCGCGTCTTCTTGAGATGATTCAAAAGAATGAAACCATGGAGCAGATTCAGCAGGCGGTTACCTGGACACGGGAAGCGGGTCTGAAAACCCGTGGAACCTTGATTCTCGGACTGCCAACGGAAACCATAGAAGATAGCCGGGCCACTATTGAATGGGCCAAAACTCTGAAACTGGATTTCGCCAAATTTTCTCTGGCTACCCCCTATCCCGGTACTGTCCTCTTTGATATCGCCGTGAAACAGGGCATGGAAGTGAAGGATTGGTCGCATTTCTCGTCCATGGCAGGATTTGCCGATTATGATCCGGTATTTGTTCCTGAGGGCCGGGAACCCGCAGAACTCGCGTCATTGCAGAAAAAGGCCATGAAGGAGTTTTACCTGCGGCCGCGGCAGATCATTAACCTCCTGAAAAATGTCACCTCATTTCAGGATATCAAGATGTATTACTACGGCGCCAAATCGGTGTTGTTCAAAGGATGAGCATGTGAATTTCGCAAAACTCTATCAGATAATCAACTCCCTGCATTCGGCGCTGCCCCGGAAATTTGGACGGGGATATGCCTTCCCTCCGCTCCGGGTGGGATGTGTGCTTTCCCATCGCTGTAACCTGAAATGTTCCATGTGTTTCGTCTGGAAACATGGTTCCGAAGCGTTGAAAAAGGGTGAGCTTACCACGGATGAATGGAAGGATATTTTCCGTCAGGTTCCCAAATCAGCAATTATCACGTTCACCGGTGGTGAACCCTTTGTCCGGAAAGATCTTCCGGAGTTGCTGAAAGCTGCCTGCGAGAATCACCGGGTCCATCTGGTTTCAAACGGTACCATGTTCCGTGACTCGGATATTGAGGAATGCATTGATATGGCGCCGCGATCAATGTTCGGGAAGGGTCTGATCTCCATTGGTGTTTCCCTTGAAGGTCCGGAATCGGTTCATGATGCCATGGTGAAAGTGCCGGGCTCATACCGGCGGACAACAGAAACGCTGAAAACACTTGCTGAACTCAAAAAAAAGAAGGGATTAAGGTTTCCGCTTCTCGATCTTAAAATTGTGATCTGTCGGGAGACTATGGGATCCATGGTGGCCTTGTATGATCTGGCGGAGGATCTGGGGTTGGATATTATCTCATACCAGCAATGTTCCACCCAGGAGTCCTCTTATGGGATCGACAGTGCATCGGGTGATGCCCGGTATAAGGCACCCTCAGAGGTTGAGACCATTCCCCGGGAAGAACTTATTAATGAGATGAACGCGTTGATTGCCCGGGGTGAAAAAGGCCGGACCACGCTTCGGTTCAACCCGGAAATGCCGGTGGAGTATTTCGCGAAGCGATACGAAAACCGGTTTCCGCTGAAGGATTTCACTTGTTCCGCCGCCTGGAGTATCATGCACATCGGGCCTTACGGAACCGTGTATCCATGCTTTTCCCTTCCCATGGGGAGCTTGCGGGATCAGAAGTTAACTGATATATGGAATGGAAGGGAATACCGGGATTTCAGACAGGCGATCCGTAAGTCGCAGATCTTTCCCGGATGTATTGGATGTTGTGTGATGAAGATGAAGGGGAAATCGGAGTAGAGACAGCTTCGGGAAAGGCAGTCATGGCGTTTAAACGGTTTGAAGATATTCTGGCGTGGCAGCAGGCACGAACTCTGACCGGTGAGATTTTTGCCGTCACAAATACGCTCGATGAGTTGAAGGCTGACAGGGCCATGGCGGAAAAACTGCAAAGTGCCGCCATATCGGTTATGTCGAAAATTTCATACGGGTTTGCCACAAAACATACGCCCCGGTTTATTGACAACCTGTACGAATCCCTGGGATATGCCTGTGAAGTTCGCACCCTGTTATACGTGTGCGGGGATCAGGAAAAAATACCACGCAGGGTTTTTGAACGGCTTTCACAGATGGCTCAAATCTGTGTCCGGATGATCAGGGAACTCATTACCCTGTGCGAAAAACAGGTAAAATCCCGGAAAGAAACCAATGAAAAACAACAGACCTCCAAAAATAAGGCTGTCAAGTCCGATGACAGGGATGGTACACCGAGTTTTATAGAGGCCGGCGGCATTGCGCATTCGGATATCCTGCCGGGCGGTACCGGTGAATTGGAACGGCCGGACATGGCGGATATTTATGATTATGAGGGTAGGCAGAACTCTCCGGATGCCTGATCCAGCCACTGACTGAATGAAATTAAAAAAATTGTTTGCCAGAACACCGGGTCAGCGGTTCAATACTTTCAGGACCCGGTTCGGCCGGTTTTCCGACCCTGTCTGCAATCATGATCCCTGTGACATCATGGCTTTCATTACTACCCGGTGTAACTTCTTGTGCAACACCTGCCCATACACTCACGAATCACCCTACTCCCCCGCACCGGACATACCCGATATTTCCACTGACCTTTTCCGGAAAATTCTCCGGTATTACAGGAGAGCATCGGTCATCGGACTGGTGGGCGGGGAACCGCTTCTTCATCCGGAACTGGACCAACTGATCGGGATAGCTGCCGGTATGAAAATGACGGTGAATCTCTCCACTAACGCGTCGCTGCTTACTGAGGAACGGGCTCGGAAACTGCTGAAATCGCCTTTGGGGTTCCTCAATATTTCACTGGATGCCGCAGATCCGGCGGAATATCTTCGGCTTCGGGGTGGTGACGAGAAGACCTATCAGATGATACTGAGCAATACCCGGCGGCTGGCGGATCTACAAAAGACCATGGATTCACCGGTGCAGATCGTCCTGAGTTTTGTCACGGATGCTCACAATGTGACCCGTATCCCGGATTTTGCCCGACTGGGCATTGAATTGGGAGCGGACCAGGTGTTCTGCCAGACCATGCTTTCTTACGACTGTTCCGATATTACTTCCGGAACCGGGTCACTTCAGGATACGCCTGAGGTTCGACAACGGATAGCGGGGCTTGATATTCCCGACGGGATTACCGTTGTTCCGCCGCAACTGATACCGTTGGATGATGACTGCCGGTGCGTGCATTGCGTGCATCCCTTTAAAATGCTCTCATTCGACGGGGCCGGTAATCTCTCACCATGCTGCATCTTACCGCCCCATCCCCGATATGGAAATCTTCAACAGGATCCCGATGCCTGGCGGAAAGGCAAGGAACTCATGGATATCAGGCAGTCCATGCTGGATGAGCGGGATGCGTTTGCCGATATCTGCCTGGACTGCTGGGAACGTTTCACTATGGGACAACATCTATCATGAAATTTTTAAAACAATTATTCCAGATACCTGAAACAAAATTAGTTGACGAAACCGGGGAATTCCCTGAGGAGCAGCTTGCGGCTTGTATTCTGCTCATGGAGATTGCCGGGTCTGATGATCAGTTCAGTATCGAGGAGCGGCAACGGATACAGGAACTTCTCATGAAAGAATTCCAACTGGACCGGGATGGTGTTCATCGGCTGATGACGGCTTCTGAAAACCATCGAAAAGACGCTATCGATCTCTGGCAATTCACCAATACGTTGAACCAGAACCTTTCAAAAGAAGAGAAAATCCGTGTGCTGGAAAATCTCTGGCGGATTGTCTACACCGATGGTCGTCTGGACCAGCATGAAGATTATCTGATCCACAAACTGGCCAATCTCCTCAGGCTGCAGCACAGTGATCTTATCGGGGCGAAACTGCGGGTTAAATCCGGGTAACCCTGCCTGTCGATTGTGCGCTTCCATCATGCTTATGGCGATGGCAGCAACGTCATCCCGTCCGGAATGACGCTGCTTTGAATGAGTGTTATTGCAATCAAATGTCATCACTACAAGTGTCAAACCATGATGGTAGCAACGTCATCCCGGCGAGTTGCCAACAAGATGGTTGTAATCGTCATCGTGTCGAAAGCCGGGATCCACATGACGCGATTGGCGATGATGGTTGGACATGTTTGAAGTTAACGATGCGGCAATCACCACTATTCAGCGAAGTTCCCCGCCAAACCTCTCCAGATCCCGGATCCGTGATTCCGGTGATGGGTGTGTGGCGAACATATAGCCCCACTCAGGCATATCGGCGTGCGCTTTGAAAATCCGGAAAAGATGGTCGATCCCGTCGGTTTTTCCATAAACAGTATGGACCAGTTCCAGCCCGAACCGGTCCGCGTCTCGTTCCCGATCCTGTGAGTATTTCGTCTGAAACACCGTATTCATGATGTTACCCAGGGATTCAGCCCCGGAACTGCCGCCGAACAGAGCGATCATGACGATGGTGAGCCCGGCGGATCTACCCAGCCCCCGAAGGTGATCCCGGTGATGGAAATGACCCAACTCATGGCCCAGCACAAACGCAATCTCAATATCGTCTTCCAGAAGATCCAACAGACCGGATGTAAACCCGATCCCTCCACCGGGAAACGCGAACGCATTGGGTTCATCCATTTCCAGGATTGTCAGGGAATAGGGGAGAGGCGGTGCTTTACCGGTCGCAATCAGTCTGTCCAGAATTTGATTCACCCCGTGCAGCTTCTCCAGATCATCGGATTCGGGGATGGTTAATTCCTGGAAGGAGAACGTATTGAAGATCCGGGCTTCGGTCTCAAACGAGATCCGTGAGACCATGAAATCCACAGAGATGCTGATCAGGAAATACAGTGTGACCAGCAGGACTATGGCGGCCAGGACCAGTTTCCGGAACTCCGATCCGGCAGTGTGCCTTGCCGCGCTGATATCGGCAGTCTCATGGGGTTGCCGGTTGACGATCTTCACGCTGTTTTAATCCTGATACTTGATGGCGGTGCCGTAGGCCATGACTTCCACCGTCCCCATCCGTTTTCCTTTTCCCTGGGAGACGCTGCTGGTTTCAATCCGGAAATTGACAATGAGATGTGCATCCGGGAACTGTTCTTTTATGCGCAGAATGGCTTCCCGGCGACCCCGGTCCACGAGACTCACATAGGCTTTAACCTCACCACCGAACAGTTTCCGCAACCCCGCCAGAAACCGCTTGAAATAGTCGATGGATACCACCACGGAGCTGCACACGAAGCGCGTTTCAACAATCGACCGGTCCGTGGGGTACCGTCTTTCGTTGATCACCGCGATGGTCCCATACTGTTTTTCCCTGATATAAATGGATTTGTAATGCCGTTTTTCCAGGATTGTTCCGGCGAACATGCCCAGAAGTATAAAAAACAGGGGCACTCCCAATTGGAGTAATGCTATCCACGACGAGTCCATATTGAAATTACTCCACCCGGACCGCAGTGCCGTACGCGTATAATTCACTGGCGCCCTGGGTCACGGATGAGGTATTAAAGCGTATATTGACAATGGCGTTAGCGCCCATTTCCGTAGCCTGGGTTATCATCCGGTCCACCGCCTGCTTCCGCGCCTCTTCCAGAAGCTCGGTATACCCTTTCAACTCACCGCCCACCAGGTTCTTGAACCCTGCCATGATGTCCCGACCGGCGTGTTTTGCACGGACCGTGCTCCCGGAAACCAGACCGTAATGCTCCACGATGCGTTTCCCGGGAACTTCCTCGATGTTGGTCAGAATCATTTTGCATTCCTCACTATCAGACGTTGAAACTAATGGAGATCAATCTGATACTATAGCAGGAAATTTCTTCCGGAAAAGGATTAATAGAGATTTCACCTCTAACACTTTCAGGAGGACAATCATCAGATACAGGAATCCAATACTAATGCTTACAGAGATGACCAGAAAACAGTGACTCGTGAACCCTGCACTGGAATCACGAAACATCAGATTTACCAGCGGGATCATTACCATCATAACGGTATACCAGAGGGCAGGGACAAAAACTTGAGATTTAGTGATCGAGTTATTCAGTAATTTTGTCATGAGGAAATGATAAACACAAAGCATACTGAAAAAAATCAGTATACCGTCGAGTTTATGCAAGATGCCTGCAGGGATTTCTGTGATTAAATTACCGATAGAGATTGACCGGATGGAAGCTACAATTCTCAAGCTGTTTACCAATACTGTGATAAGATAGGCGCTGACCGCGCTGAAAAACAACCATGCTGCTTTTTTTGCTATGGAGTTGATCACGGAAAGCCCGGTAAAAATGGCCATACAGAATGAAACAATCAAAAAGTTAACTCCGGAGCAAACGGGTGCAATGATAATCCCTTGAGTTTTATCGATGTACCCGGTTCCTTGTTCATGGACGAAAGTTAGATCGGTTCCGGACTCAACGATAAATGCCGTCGGTTTGAGGATCCAATTCAAATCATCGCTTGAAGCATTGGCATAATAAAACTTGAGGCTAAAGGCTAACATCAGAGCGAATAACCCGAAGCAGACTTTAGAGTTCAATTTTTTCATTTGTCCGGAACAACTTTCTGGCTTTCCGTCGCTTGAAATGGGTCGCTAGTATGATACTTGATAGAATAATGAGAAAGTACAATTCAGGTTCCGGCTTCGAAGCAATCGCTGATCCCACCGCCAGGTTGGAGACGTGACAAGGCAAGGGTAATGGTTGTTTGACAGTGCTGGTCTCATTTGGATCAGGATTTTTGATTTCATCGTGAACCGCAACAAAGGAGGTGTGTTTTGTGAGTAAATTGTATTTTATTCCCAGGTCGATAAGGACATCTGTCGCCGCTTCGCCTGGATTGATTGCATAATCAGATATCTCAGTAATCCTGGTTCGAGCCCAAAGATATCGAATGGCTGAATTTTCGTCCCAGGACGTCACTTCATCGAGATAAATGGTTTTGGCATATTTGCCATCCCCGGTAACTCCGGAAACCGTGATGGATCCCTCTGGTTTTCCCTGCCATTTCCCATAAACGATCAGAGGTCGTTCCGCCAATAAATCCGGAATTTTGCATGGCTCAACTGCGTAGGCTTGAAACCCATCATACTCAATGGAAATATCGGTCAGCACAGGCGATTCGATATACTGTTGAAACCGATGTGCGGCATCGACTGCTTCTGAAGGTTTTGTAACAATAAAGGGCTCTCCCATGCCTGCCCTGGCAACCCCTTCGATTAAATATCGATTCACTGAACTCCCAATGCCAAAAGCAAATATATTTGTATCAAGATTTTGGTGAATTAAACTGAAAACAGTTTTTTCTACTGCAATATACCCGTCAGTCACCAGAATGATCGTTCGAGATGTAAAGTCGTCCCGTGGAAGATCCAATGCGTTTTGAATGGCATGCACCAGCTCTGTTCCACCACCGCCACGTTGTTCATCGATTAATCGGATTGCTCGACTGATGTTTTCATCGGTTGCGGGAATGGAGGATTCCGCCATCAATCGAGAGCTGCCTGCGAATAAAATCACATTGAATGAATCACTCTCCCTGAGGTTCCCGATAAGGTTCCGCATCAATTCTTTTACCGTGTTCAGAGGAAATCCATGCATGGATCCAGATATGTCAATTACAAAAATGTACTCCCGGGCAGGAATTTCCATCGGCTCAACGGAGGCAGGGGGTTGCATCATCAATAAGAAAAATGACTCTTCTTCTCCTTCGTAGAGCATCAAACCCGACTCGATTTCATCGTCTTCCAGACGATATTTCAATATGAAATCCCGATCACCTCCGGATCCTTCGGATTGGGACAGGAAAATTTCCTGATTCATATTGTCAATCCAGATGGTTTCCGTGTTATGTGACGTGCAGAATACTTCCTGAATTGGAATACCGCTGCAGATCCGAGTGGATATTTTAAAACGGCTGGGAGTTGCCTTTTCCTCGCTCAGGTATGGATTGTTTACCCATTGAACCGGTTCGTTATTGACAGGATCATCGGCTTGTCCATTATATCGTGGTCCCACAACAGTGGGGTAGATAAACGCGTATGTACCGTCAGTAGGGACGAGAAGTTCGGTGTACGACAACTTAATCTCGATTACCTCTCCGGGCATGATATTCGCAATCTGCATGCTGAAAACATTGGGTCGGTTTTGCTCAAGAAGTGAAGCCGCTTGCCCCGTCTTCCTGGCACGTTTAAAGGTTTGCTCCGCTTGTTTTCGTTCCTTGATTTTTGCAGTAATGGTTTCATTGCCAATGGTCATTGTCATGCCATGAACCGCTGCCCGGGTAGATGCCGGGAAAATGTATTTCGCATGGATCGGGTGGGCGCCTTGATTCATATACTCCTGGCGAACAGTAACCTCCGCGATAACACCACTGATCCTCACATTGACATCTGTACATTTTAACGGAAACTGATCCACCGACCCATCACCACTTTCAACTAAGAAGTACGGTGATAATGTCTGATTGTTTTCAGATCGGGCATGTCCGGTTGAAAAAACCGATAAAAATATGCAGCCGATAACGAGTAGAAAAAATGTTCGATTCATGGAATCCTCCTGTTCTGCTGAAACAATGGTGAAAAACAGCGATACAATACTCACAATGATTGCACAACCTATCAATTGTATTGAGCAAACAGCGTGCCAGTTCTCTGATATCTCCAAATTTGAGTTGAACAGCTTATATAATAGGACTTTATGCATTAAAGGCATGAAAACATTGAACGTAGTAATTATATGAATCATAGAGATATGTTTCTATATATAGACAGAGATGCCCGCAAGCAGGAAAAACTATGCCCCCCCATCTGCGGACTCCTCTGTGCTCGCTTGTTTTAGCGACTCAGTTTTTGCGGAGACCCAACTACTGCTTAATGCGCTATTTTGTGATTTCCCATTAAACAGCACGTTGCGATACCCTTGGGATCTTGCCGGAGTTTTTGACAACCCCATGTTTTGTAATTACAATAATTACAACAGGTGTTTCTGACAGTTCTGTGGAGATCAAAGATGAGTACAAAAGTAAGAAAGTTAAAGATTGTGAAAATTGGGAATTCAAAGGGAATTCGATTACCAAAGGGTCTACTGGAAAAATATGGATTCAATGAGACTGTGCTTGTAGAAGAAATAGAAAACGGACTATTTTTGAAAAGCGATGATACAAAGTTAAGTTGGAAAGATACATTTAAGGAAATGTCTCAGGGAAATGAAGATTGGTCTGATTTTGAAGTAACTCTCTCTGATGGAATAGATACGGATGCGTACGATTCCTAAACGATATGATATTTACTACGCTGACCTCAATCCGGCAGTCGGCAACGAAATAAGAAAAATCAGACCGGTAGTAATCATCAGCCTGGATGAAATGAATATATACTTGGGAACGGTAGTAATCTGTCCACTCACAACTCATATCCATCCTCGCTGGCGGAGTCGGATCCAGGTTACTTGTGCAGGACAGGCAGCGGAGATCGCGGTTGATCAAATTCGAACCATAAGTAAGCAACGACTGAAACAAAAAATGGATACTCTTTCCTCAGATAAAGCTCTCAAATTAAGATTACTTGTGACAGAGATGTACGGTGAATAAATTCAGCGCTGGTGTGTGACTTTCCATTAAATCACACATATCCGCGGCACTCGGCGGATCAACATTGTAACTCTTGCAATCCAGTTTCACATCGATATTTGACCAGGAGGGCCAGCAGAAATAGGATCCAAATACGTCCAGGACCACGTACGCCTCGCAGTGGAGTGCCGTGGCATCCGGATTGTTCAAAACCATCCGCAAATCAAACGCATCACCCGCCGTGAGTTCCCGGTCGTCCCAGGATCTGGACCCTGTCTGAAAAGGGTAAAGACTTGAATAGAAAGACATAATAGTCTATTCCCTATGTGAATTGTATATATTGAAAGTGGTTTTTTGCCTATATTTTACTTTTCTCGCCTGCACGGAGGCAGGCGCCGGTGTCTCTGCCGGTGATTTGGGAGGAGGCGAATTCCAAAAATACCTTTTCGGGTAATGTCTAGTTGGATGTGGAGGGAAGGGAGAAACAGACGGCTGTGTTGAGAGCATGCCGGATAATTATGGATGATAAAAGATACTGGAATTGACAGATCCCAGCGTTGCACGTATAGTATACGTGTAATGTTTTCGGGAGGTAAAAAATGCAGAAAAAACTCACAATAACAATAGATGAAGAGGTTTATGAGGGGTTATACAACCGAGTTGGCCGTCGTAAAATCAGTAAATTCATTGAGCAACTGGTGAGACCTCACGTGATAAAAAAAGAACTGGAACAGGCCTACAAAGAAATGTCAGAAGACAAG
>SWBY01010101.1_pt1 | contig 17884 bp, 15 predicted proteins | sample 4693071 | NCBI WGS metagenome assembly SWBY01 (sample SAMN10267273, study PRJNA491770) | bioreactor metagenome | isolation source: DHS bioreactor inoculated with marine methane seep sediment | place: Japan: Omine Ridge, Nankai Trough | collected 2006-05-06 | reverse complement strand
CGGCGTAGCGGTACGGATTTTTCTGACTCATTCAACATACCCTTGAAGCCGCTGATCCCCGCAGACGCCAGGGTACGGATAGGACCGGCTGATATCCCATTGACCCTAACGCCCTCAGGCCCCATGGAGTCCGCCAGATAGCGTACGTTGGCCTCCAGGCTGGCCTTGGCTACCCCCATTACATTGTAGTGGGGGATGGTACGAACAGCGCCGAGATAGGTTAGGGTGATGAGGGAACCGTTGCGGCCTTGCATCATTTCACGCCCGGCCTTGGCCAGGGCAGCAAAGCTGTATGCGCTGATATCATGAGCCACAGCAAAGCCCTCTCGGGTAACTGCCTCTACATAGCTGCCTTCCAACTGCTCGCGTGGGGCGAAACCGATTGAGTGGACTATAGAGTCCAGACCATCCCAGGATTTTCCCAGTTCGGTAAATACATTCTCAATATCCTCATCGCTGGATACGTCCAGCGGTAGGATGATGCTGGAACCGAATTCAGCTGCGAACTTTTCCACTCGCCCCTTCAGTTTTTCCGTTTGATAGGTGAAGGCAAGTTCTGCCCCTTCGCGGTGCATGGCCTTGGCGATGCCGTAGGCGATGGAACGGTTGCTGGCTACGCCGGTAATGAGGATACGTTTATCTTGTAAGAAGCCCATAGGAATGCCTTAATACTCCAGTCTGTTTTTTGGCTGACAACTGCGTGGCAGAATGCGATGATTCAGACTATGCGAATTGCCGTGAGGAAATGGCTACAGTACCGGAAAACTGCACTTTGGAAAAGAACTCTCAAAACAACACATGGATAAATGACACGAGATTGGCCCCTATTATGGGTTTCGTGGCTATTTTCCTTACTGTACTACTTTCGGCCTGTGATCAAACCGCCCTGAATAGCCCCTATTCCCGCGCCGAGTCGGAGCAGAACGTCATCTACAGCTCTTTTGGTGAGCGACCCAAACACCTGGACCCGGTGCGCTCCTACGTCTCTAACGAATACGCAATAATCGGCCAGATCTACGAACCCCTGCTCCAGTACCACTATCTGAAGCGCCCCTACCAGCTGGTACCTCTGACGGCAGAAGAGGTGCCGGTGCCACGCTATCTGGATTCTGACGGAGCCAAGCTTCCAGATGATGCGGCTGAGAAGGAAATTGCCATCAGTGAATATTTGATCAAGATCCGCCCGGGGATACACTATCAGCCCCACCCTGCACTCGCGCGCAGCAAGGACGGGGCCTATATCTATCACCAACTGAGTGCCGATGAGATCGCTTCTGCCAATACACTTTCAGACTTCCAGCAGACCGGCAGCAGGGAGATGACAGCCGCAGACTACATCTACCAGATCAAACGTTTGGCCAATCTTAGGCTGCACTCGCCCATAGCAGGAGTGATTGGTGAATATATCGTTGGGTTTAATGAGTTCAGCAAGCAGCTCGAGTCGCTATCCGCCAAACAGCAAACCGCCACAGGGCTAGACAAGCCGTATGTGGATTTGCGGGATATCCCCATGGATGGAGTGCAGCAGACCGGCCGATACAGTTTTCGCATTCGACTGCGGGGTAAATACCCGCAACTGGTCTACTGGATGGCGATGCCATTCTTTGCGCCCATGCCATGGGAGGCGGATCTTTTCTACTCCCAACCGGGAATGGATAAGCGCAATATCAATCTAAACTGGTATCCGGTTGGTACCGGGCCATTTATGCTGTCTGAGAACAACCCTAACCTGCGCATGGTGCTGCAACGCAATCCAAATTTTCACGGGGAAACCTATCCGGTTTCAGGGGAAGCGGCAGATCTAAAGAGTGGGCTGCTGCGCGATGCCGGGAAAGCTATGCCATTTATCGATAAGGCAGTCTACAGCTTGGAAAAGGAGAGTATTCCATACTGGAACAAGTTTCTTCAGGGCTACTACGACACCTCAGGTGTATCCTCAGACAGCTTTGATCAGGCGGTACAATTCTCCAGTCAGGGTGAGGTTGGCCTTACCGACGCAATGCGATCTAAGGGAATAGATCTGCTTACCGCAGTCACTACCTCGATTTGGTTTATGGGTTTCAATATGGAGGATCCGGTGATTGGAGGTAACTCTGAGCGGGCCAGGTTGCTGCGCCGAGCTATCTCAATAGCGGTAGATTATGAGGAGTACGTATCTATCTTTGCCAATGGTAGGGGGGTGTCGGCTCAGGGGCCAATACCACCGGGTATCTTTGGCTTCCGTCCGGGTGAGGCAGGAATCAACCGGTATGTTTATGACGTGGTTGACGGAAAGCCAAAACGCAAGTCGATAGCCGTTGCCAAAGAGCTGCTGCGCAAGGCGGGATATCCGAATGGGCGGGATGCAACAACAGGAAAGACATTGACGCTCTATTACGATTCAGCATCTGCCGGGCCTGATGGTAAGGCCAGACTTAACTGGATACGTAAGCAGTTCGAAAAGCTTGGTGTTCAACTGGTGATTCGCACCACGGATTTCAACCGTTTTCAGGAGAAGGTACGCAAGGGTAAAGTGCAGATATATATGTGGGGATGGAATGCTGATTATCCTGATCCGGAAAACTTCCTGTTTCTTCTGTATGGGCCGAATGGCAAGGTCAAACATGGAGGCGAGAATGGCGTCAATTATAGTAATCCACAGTTCGACGCGCTGTTTGATCGGATGAAAAACATGAGCAACGGACCGGAACGTCAACAGATTATCGATGAGATGTTGGGGATGTTACGCAGAGATGCTCCATGGGCCTGGGGCTTTCACCCAAAGGCATTCTCTCTATTTCACGTATGGTACAGTAATGTGAAACCCAATCTGATGGCCAACAACACCCTTAAGTACAAACGCGTTGATCCCAAATTACGCAGCAAGTTGCAACGAGAGTGGAACCAGCCAATCTTTTGGCCGCTGTGGACATTTCTGTTAGCGCTGTTTTTGATTGTTCTTCCAGGGGTTGTGGTCTACCGTCGGCACGAGAGGAGTGCGGCGAAATGATGGCGTATATAATCAGGCGTATCCTCTACGCCATTCCAATCCTTATAGGCGTAAACATCATTACCTTCGTATTGTTCTTTGTAGTCAATACACCAGATGACATGGCACGAATGCATTTGGGAGTTAAGCGGGTAACACCAGAGGCGATACAGAATTGGAAACAGGAGCGAGGGTATAGTCTTCCTACCTTATACAATACAGAGGCTGCCGGAACCGGCAAGATCACCGAAACCATCTTTTTCCAGAAATCGGTAAAGTTGTTCCAGTTTGATTTTGGCTCTTCAGACAGCGGACGCGACATCGGCTACGACATATCCCAGCGTATGTGGCCAAGTCTGGCCATTGCCATACCGGTGCTGATCGTTGGGTTGTTGATAAACATAAGCTATGCGCTGTTGATCGCCTTCTTTCGAGCCACCTATATCGACTTCTGGAGTGTGGTCCTGTGCGTCATCCTGATGTCTATATCCAGTCTGTTCTACATCATTGGCGGCCAATACCTGGTGAGTAAATTATTACACCTGGTGCCAATCTCAGGTTATGTGACAGGTATGGGGGCGGCAAAGTTTTTGATACTGCCGGTAATTATCGGCATTGTAGGCGGAGTGGGCTCAGGTACTCGCTGGTATCGCACCCTGTTTTTGGAAGAGATCAACAAAGATTACGTGCGCACCGCGCGCGCTAAAGGGTTGTCAGAAGGTCTGGTGCTGTTTCGCCATGTTCTGAAAAACGCCATGATCCCAATCCTCACCGGTGTGGTTGTGGTACTGCCGTTGCTGTTTATGGGTAGTCTGATAACCGAATCGTTTTTTGGAATTCCCGGACTTGGCAGTTACACTATTGATGCAATAAATCAGCAGGATTTCGCCATAGTGCGTTCCATGGTGTTCTTGGGTTCTGTGCTCTACATCATTGGTTTGCTACTGACCGACATCTCCTATACCTTGGTCGATCCTCGGGTAAGATTAAATTAAGATTCAGTTGAAGCGGATTATGGTACGGCTAATCATGGCCGTCATGTCTATTAATAAATTCACACAAGTAGTTAAAGGTAATGCAGCATGCTTAGATATTTAAAACTTATTGCAGACACTGTTAAGGGTGTTAAAGAGATCATGCCTTGGGATCTGGAAGAACGCCTGCAAGAAAATCCAGGGCTGCTGATCGTTGATGTGCGTGAGCAACATGAGTTTGACGCCATGCATATTCCAGATTCTCTGTGTGTGCCGCGCGGTGTTCTGGAATCAGCCTGTGATTGGGAGTATGACGAGACAGAACCGGAATTGGTGCAGGCCAGGCCAAGAGAAGTCGTGGTGGTTTGCCGTTCTGGACAAAGAAGCATCCCTGCGGTTTACTCGCTTAAGATACTTGGTTTTCAAAATGTGGTCTCACTCAAAACCGGTCTACGCGGTTGGAATGACTACGAACAACCCTTGGAAGATATTGACGGAAACGAAGTAGATCCAGACGATGGCGATCTGTTCTTTACCACCAAATTACTCAAGGATCAGATGAAGCCTGCGGGTTGGGCAGGTTACTAAACAGGGTAAGATGATACGAAATGGTTTTCTACCAACTCTGCTAATCATGACGCTATCGCCTGAACATAGCTAAAAAATTGCTTAAAAGTATGGTAAAACAGACATATTAAGAACAAAAGTAATCAAGAATCTGAGAAACATGCTTTATAATAACTAATATGAATAGTTCAGGTGCCAGTTCGAAAATGACAGATAACGAGATCTATTCGATGCTGCGCGCAAGTGGCGTCTACCCAACCTCACAGAGGATGGTGGTTGCCAAGGTGCTTTTTGCCAAGCATCAACATATTACGGCAGACCATCTGCACGAAGCCATGCTCCAGTCCGGTTTTCGAGTCTCTAAGGCAACCGTCTACAACACCCTAAAACTATTTGTAGAGAAGGGGTTGCTACGCGAAATATTTATCGACTCCAGTAGAACCTATTACGATTCCAACACCAGCCGTCACCACCACTATTACAATATGGACACAGGCGATCTGGGCGATCTGTTGGAAGATCAGCCTTATTTCCCAAGTGAAGATGATCTGCCGGATGGCACATCCCTTGAGAATGTCGATATTGTGGTCAGAGTAAGAAACCAAGCGCTCTGATACCGGAAGCAACAAAGCCATCAGTAGGTGAAAGATGAAGTGCCACTGGGGGATATGCATCCAATACCCGCATATGTGACAATGCGCGACATGGTAGTAAATGCACTAACAATAGCCGATCTGCACAAGACCTATAAGAATGGGCCCCTGGCTCTGGATGGAATAAATCTCGAGGTAGAGGAGGGGGATTTCTTTGCTCTTCTGGGACCGAATGGGGCGGGTAAATCCACGGCGATCGGTATTATCAGTTCCTTGGTCAATAAGAGCTCTGGGAAGATTGAAGTATTCGGGCATGACTTGGACCGTAATCCAGAGGCAGTCAAGGCCTGTATCGGCCTGGTGCCGCAAGAGTTCAACTTCAACGTGTTTCTGCCGGTGGAAGAGGTAGTGATCAACCAGGCTGGCTATTACGGTATTCCGAAAAAGCAGGCGTTGCTCAATACCGAAGAGAGTCTGAGGCAACTCGACCTGTGGTCTAAGCGCAAGGTTATGGCGCGTGAACTATCTGGAGGCATGAAGCGCAGATTGATGATTGCGCGGGCTCTAGTGCATAAACCAAGGTTGCTGATCCTGGACGAACCAACGGCTGGTGTGGATATCGAGATCAGACGCTCTATGTGGGATTTTCTACAAGAGCTTAACCGCAACGGCACTACCATCATCCTCACCACCCACTATCTGGAAGAGGCCGAGAACCTGTGTCGCAATATCGCCATTATCAATCATGGCTTGATCATCGAAAATAGCAGTATGGATTCGCTGCTGGATAAGCTGAACACCGAGACTCTGGTTCTGACTCTCCGAGACAGGCTAGAGCAGACTCCAGTCCTGGATGGTTTTAATATCTCTCAACGTGATGGCAGGACACTGGAGGTGGTGGTTAGCCGCGAGTGTGGGATCAATCGTCTGTTCAACAGTCTATCAGAACTTAATATTGAAGTGCTGAGTATGCGCAATAAACAGAACCGTCTGGAACAACTGTTTATCGATATGCTGGGTGTCGGGCGCAACGGGGAAGCAGTATGAACCGTTATCACAGTTACTGGATTGCGTTTCGGACCATTATAGTAAAAGAGATAGTGCGCTTCATGCGTATCTGGATCCAGACTATCCTGCCGGCAGCGATTACTACCGCGCTCTATTTTATTATCTTCGGTACCCTTATCGGAGAGAGAATTGGTGAGATGGATGGCTACAACTACATCGACTTTATTGTACCGGGGTTGATTCTGATGGCGGTCATCACCAACTCGTATGCCAATGTAGTCTCTTCATTTTTCAGCAGCAAATTTCAACGCCATATCGAGGAGTTGCTCATATCCCCGGTGCCTAACTGGATCATCATTGTTGGCTTTGTCGGCGGAGGAGTTGCGCGCGGGATCATGGTCGGGATCGCGGTTACACTGGTTTCACTCTTCTTTACTGATCTTGCCATCTACAGTTACGGCATGACCTTTCTGGTTCTAATCCTTACCTCCATCCTGTTTGCGCTGGGTGGACTCATCAATGCAATTTTCGCCAAAACATTCGATGATATCTCCATTGTTCCCACCTTTGTGCTGACGCCACTTACCTATCTGGGTGGAGTGTTTTACTCTATCAAGATGCTGCCGGAGTTTTGGCAAAATGTGTCTTTGGGGAATCCGGTGTTATACATGGTCAATGCATTTCGTTATGGCCTGCTCGGGGCCTCGGATATTCCTATAGGCGTGGCCCTGACCATTATCCTGCTGTTCATTGTTGTGTTGGGTTTGCTAAGCCAGTATATGCTAGCGCGTGGGGTTGGGATAAAAGACTGATATCTCTAACTCGGTAGCAGTAGTGAAATACTGACTCCATCGCCATTTGGTAGGTTGTTTGCCTCTACCTGCCCTCCATGAAACTCACAGATGAGCCGCACCAGATAGAGACCTAGTCCCAGATGTGGATCTATCCCTTTGCCAGAGCGCACCGAGACCATGGATTGAAATAGCTCTTGTTCCATGCCTTCCGGTAATCTCTGGCCTTGATTTGAAACACTCAGCCTGATCAGTCCCTGGTTCTCTCTTGTTAACTCAAGCTGGATTGGTGTGTCGACGGAGTGAAAGTCCATGGCGTTATTTACCAGTTTATCCAGGGCCTGGCTGATCAGGTCGGGTGCGCCGTTTATTGTTACCTCTGTTTCTGGAGTCTCCGCATTAAACAGGATATTGGGGAAGGCGGTGCGATAGCTTGCAAGCGTGGTCTGGATCAGTGTGGTGAGGTCAAACTGTTCCATCTCGGTATGTTGCAGCAGTTGTTCCAGCCGGGTTGCCTCTCGCATGCGGTGTAGTATCTTGCCGAGTCTCTCGGCGCCATCCTGGGCGCGTTTGATGTAGCGGTGGTGTTGTTCGGGAGAGGGATCGGATTCCAGATTTTCCAGGGATGATCGCACCACTGTGATGGGTGTTTGCATCTCGTGGGCTAGGCGTGATGCCATGGCCTCCAGATAGCGGTTGTATTCCGATAGTCGGTTTAGCACACCGGCGAAGCTGCGGTCCAAGTCACCAATCTCATCTTTGCTACGAGTTGGTTTGAGTGAACTTAGTATTCTACCGTCCTGGGTTACCGCTTGTTCCACCCGATTACGCAGGCCTGTAATGCGGCCGGTTAGGAGTGAGGCAAAACCCAGGAGCACCAGGCCGACTACAGCAAAGAATATGATGGTGATCCCGAACAATTGTTCCAGCGCCTTGTTCTGAAGTGACAGGATCTTGTTGGTGCTCTGTTCCACCACCACACTGCCGATGATGCTGTCGGAAGATTTGATTGGCCAGGCCGCCGACAGGATCTGCGCTTCTCCGTCTGGGGTGGAGCGGCGTCTGGTGTCCGGGATTCCTCTGAGAGCAGAGTCGATCTCTTTGCTGGCAATATGGGTTATTCCCGCCAGATCATCTTCGAACTCACCACTGGGTTGATCCAACACCATACGGATCAGAAAATGCAGAATGCCCGTTGTCAGGGAATCATCCGCATTGTTCCTGTCCTCATCCGGTGGTTTTAGCTGCCCACGTTTTGCCAGTACCCTGCGGTTGCGATCCAATACCCAGATGCGGACGCTTTCGTGTTCCAGGCCGCTGATGGTCTTTTCCAGTTCAGGGTTCGGCGTAACCAGCCAACCGAGGGTTTCAATCTGTCTGATGTCGGTGCTGGAGGCCCAACCGGTAATCTCTCTGCTGGTCTTGTCATCCACATCGGCCAACATGAAGCCAAGCCGTTTTCCCACCAGACCTTTGGGTATTCTAAGTTCAACGGTGTAGCCGTCTCTGTTCTCTTGCCACTCACCCTGGATGCGTATCTCGGTGCCGAGCGGCTCAACCCTTTGTGCATCATCGGACATGATCATGGCATTTACCCAACCGGGTGAGCTGGTGGTTATGCGATATCTGGCAAGAGTGCCGTCGGGGCGCTGCATGGCAATATCCAGATGATCGCTTTGATCTGTTCGAATACTCCCCGGTTGCTGATAGACGATGCTCTCATCTTTGACCTGAAACAGCAGGTAGAGATAGTTGCCGCGTTTACCCACCAGGCTGCCAAAACTGGCCCCATCATTCCCTCTGTAGTGCCACAGGTTGCGCAGATACGGGGTCCAATCTTCACTGTAGCCATCCAGTTGAATTATTGAGTGTAGGGGGTGGAGGTAGATAGCCGCCTCTGGACTTGCATCTTCATACTCGGGCTGGCTGGATGAGAGCATCTCGTCCCGGTTGTGCAGTATTGTTGCCACCGCCTGTGCCGTGCCTAACAGCATGCTCTCCTGGGTCTCGCGCAGAAAGTTCTCGGTCTCCTGAATGAAGCGGTAACCGGCCCATGGTATGACTAGCAGGGTCAGGGCCACCAGCAGAAGTTTAAAGCGAATGCTGTGGTAGAAGCGGCGGTTAACTTTCCTAGGCGACATGGGTGGTCAGGCGGACACATTCCAGCGATAGCCCATGCCATAGATGGTTTCAATGGCGTCAAACTCCGGGTCGGTAGCGCAGAATTTGCGGCGTATGCGTTTGATATGGGTGCTGATGCTGGATGAGTCAACCAGGATATTGGCGGCATCCATCAACTGCTCTCTGGTGCGGACATGTCCGGGATGATTGGCCAGGGCCTGCACAAACCAGATCTCGGTTACGGTGAGATCCACCGGCTTATTCATCCAGGTTATCTGTAGGCGATCCATATCCATACGCAGATCACCGCGTACCAGCAGCTTCTCATGCTGTATCGGTTGTTGTATCGCCTCCATGCGACGAAACAGGGCAGCAATGCGGGCGCTTAGGTGGGCCAGGCTTATGTCTTTAGTGAGGTAGTCATCGGCCCCCAGTCGGAGCCCGGATACAGTGTCCAGCTCACTATCGCGGGCGGTGAGAAATATGATGGGTATGGTGGGAGACAGGGCGCGCAGCTCCCGGCACAGCTCGAATCCACCGTCCACATCATCACCCAGACCTATATCCAGGATGGCCAGATCCGGCAACTTGGCGCGGAAGTCGCCTAAAGCTCTTTGCCTGTCAGCGTAACCCTTTACCTCATAACCCTGGCGTTTCAGTACATCCGTATAGTTACCACGGATGGCCGGTTCATCTTCTACAATAGCTATTTGTTTGCTCATTATTCTTCAATGCTAAGCTGTTGATACCAGTCGATAGATTAACATTATATTGAGGAAGTGCTGACTAATTCCACGATGCCAATGGATCGCAAGACATAAGATGTATTTGGGGTCTATATAATAGTCTTATAGACCCAGCAGTATAAGTGATTACTAATAAAGGCTATTTGCTCTAAACTCAATACTAAGGATTGATTTATGGAAGATATTTCATATTTATAAAATCCAGTATAAAAATATAACGGCTATGAGGAGATACTACATTGAACACTGGCCCAAAGATTTTGACCAAGAGCAGTTTGGAAAGTGAGGTTACATATTTCCGCCCAACCCAGGATCTACCGGAGCAGGTTGCCCTGAACAGTCCTGCGACTGATGTTATGACGGATCTTAAGAAGGTCACCGCCATGAGCATCAGTCCGTGCGCGACCCTGGATGAAGCGAGTCAGCGCATGAAATCAAGTAATGTGCATCTGCTGTTTATCACCAACCAGTTCTACCATGTATTAGGCATCATCACCTCCAACGATCTGACCGGAGAGAAGATGGTGAAGTACCTAAGTGAGGTCGGCGGCAAACGTGAAGAGGTAATGGTGCGTGATCTTATGACCCCCCAGAGAATGATTGAGGTGCTGGATATGTCTGAGATGAAACGTTCCAGGGTATCGGATGTCGTTGAGGTGATGAAGCATATGGGGCGGCGCCACGCCCTGGTGGCGGATCGCGATTTTAGTGGTGCACAGGTTATCTGTGGCGTGCTCTCAACCATGCAGATCAGTGCCCAGTTAGGCGAACCCATTGTCAGTTCTGGTGTTGCCAGCAATCTGGCGGATATGGCGCTTAAACAGTAACCGCTGGTTGTTATTCGATCAGGGGTTTCCCGGAATGATTCAGAATGGGGTGGAGCGAGTCTCCACCCTTTTTTTTGTCTGGATCAATCACATCCCAAACAGCCAGCATCGATGCGCGGTGTGACGTTTGAAGTCGTCAGGAATAGTCTGCTTGGTTATCTCTTTTCCATGTTCGCCGATGGCAGGATCAATTTTGAACTTGCGTAGATTGTTGGAGAAGATGATCTCGCCACCGGGGTTCAGCAGTTGCACACAACCCTCCAACAGCTTGGGGTGATCGCGCTGGATGTCCAGGGTGTCGCGCATTCGTTTAGAGTTGGAAAAACTGGGCGGGTCTAGCACGATGAGATCGAAACGCTCCTTATTCTTCTGTGCCTGATAGAGGTACTTGAATACATCCTCTCGCACCATCTTATGTATATCGAAATTCATCTGGTTTAATTCAAAGTTGCGTCTGCTCCAATCCTGATAGGTGTTGGACAGATCCACCGTTACTGAACTATCGGCACCACCGGCAGCGGCATAGACGCTGAATGATCCGGTATAGGCGAACAGGTTGAGCATGCGTTTGTCCTGCGCCCGATCCCGCACCAGGGCGCGGGTGTTGCGGTGATCCAGAAACAGTCCGGTGTCCAGGTAACTGTGCAGGTCCACTTCAAATGCCAGACCTGCCTCATGCACAATGGTCGGCCTTCTATATGGACTTATCCTTTCGTATTGGGAGTCACCCTTCTGCTGTTGTCTGCTCTTGAATGCCAGCTTATCCTCCGGAATCTCCAGCACCTCACACAGCAGCGGCGCCAGATCTTGTTCAGATATCTCCTCATCACTACGGAGATAGGTTTGGGCATGCACCTGTCCCTCGTACCAGTCGATCAATAGAGGAAACTGCGGGATATCACGGTCATAGATGCGATAGCAGCTTATGCCACGGCGTCGCGCCCATTTGCCCCAGTGACGATGATTTTTACGCAGGCGATTGGAAAATTCTGTTAGCTCTTGATGCACAATGGACTCGCTTCGAAGCTGTCGCCGGAGTTGCGGCGGCTCTCCCTTTTGGCGGCACAGTAGTCCTCAAACTCCTGGATGGTAGAGCGTCGTTCAGTGATATTGAGCGGCTTTGTCTGTTGATTCGGTGGCATGGCTGATCCTTGATTGTCAGGACAGTATAGTCGCTAGAGCCTTCCTGCCACAATCTTGTCAGATTTTGCCACTGCATTGCCCCATTTTTGCAACTGCCTTGCCAGCAACAAGTTGTGTAATTACCTCAACCGGCGCAGCCATGGATGAATCGCAACCAGCCACGGAGGGCGCGCTGGGCCAACTTTGACGGAGGGCAATACAGATGATTCTTGCACTAGTTGACAATGATCGGCGTAGAAGACAGCAGCTTCGGATGATTATCCGGCCTTTGAGCGATGAATTTATCCACGGTTCGCCTGAGTGCATGCCTAGGGATTGTTACCGTATTGAACCCCATCTTGCTGATCCGGGTTATATCCAGCCAACAACATTTGAACAAAAAGGGTGAAGGGCATGAAATTGATAACAACAGCTAATTACCAATCCAAACCATTGACGGTCATCGGGGGCTGGCTGCTTGTTCCCTTGGTTGTGGCGGCACTCCTGTTTGCACATATTGCCCCGGTGCAGGGAAGTGAGACAACACCAAGGATGGCACCCATGGATATGAATCAGGTTCAGCGCGGCAGTTTGTTGTTGCGACTGGCCAGCGGTGGAGTCAGCGTGGATGCCCCGAGGCTGCAGACCGATGTGAAGATGGACGTCAGCGGTATGCTGGCGCGTGTCTCTGTACATCAGCGCTTCAAGAATATCAGCAGTGAATGGACGGAGGGGGTCTACGTGTTTCCCCTGCCGGAGGATGCCGCAGTCGATCGGATGCGACTGCGTATCGGCGAGCGGGTGATAGAAGGGGAGATAAAAGAGAAGGCGGAGGCCAAGCGTATCTATGAACAGGCCAAGCGTGAAGGCAAGAAGGCCAGCCTGCTGCGGCAGGAACGCCCGAACATATTCACCACCAAGGTTGCCAATATTGGTCCAGGTGAAGAGGTGATGGTGCAGATCGAATATCAACAAAGTCTGCACTATGATCGAGGTCGGCTCAGCATCAGGTTTCCGTTGGTGGTAGCCCCCAGATATATCCCTGGGACAGCGCTGATGGACGATGAGATCAAGGGCTTTCAGGGTAGCGGCTGGGCTCGGAATACAACCGCAGTGCCAGATGCCTCCAACATAACCCCGCCGTCGGTTGATCCGGCCGAGGGCAAGATCAATCCTGTATCCATACAGGTGAATCTGAATGCTGGTTTTCCATTGGAACGGCTTGAAAGCACCTATCACAAGATGGATAGCAGCAAAGATAAACAGGGAGTGCACCACCTGACCATGCACGATGGAACCATCCCGGCGGATCGTGATTTTGAACTGACCTGGATGCCAACTTCCGGTAACGCACTTCAGGCTGCCATGTTTAAACAGAACTGGTCGGGAGCAGACTATGCCCTGATCATGCTGATGCCGCCATCCAACACCTCTACTGGTGGTGCACGCATACCCCGCGAAGTGGTGTACGTAATCGACACCTCTGGTTCCATGCACGGTGAGTCTATCAACCAGGCCCGCTCGGCACTGCAACTGGCCCTGCACAGCCTGAAACCAGGCGATCGTTTCAACGTCATCCAGTTCAATAGCAATACTCATGCTCTGTTTGGTGGTTCAGTACCCGCTAATCCGCAAAATATTCAACAGGCCATGAACTATGTTGCAGGTCTGCGGGCGGAGGGTGGTACCGAGATGCAATCGGCGCTGCAACTGGCATTGAAGGGAGAAGCCAGTGAAGGGATGCTACGCCAGGTAATCTTTCTTACCGACGGCAGTGTCGGCAATGAGGAGCAGTTGTTTAAAACCATACAACAACAACTTGGCAGCAGCCGGTTGTTCACCGTGGGGATTGGTTCTGCCCCCAACAGTTTTTTTATGACCAGAGCGGCGCAGTTTGGTCGTGGCAGCTTTACCTACATCGGCAAGGTGGATGAGGTGCAACAGAAGATGGCAGAGCTGTTCTCCAAGTTGGAGTCTCCGGTATTGACGGACGTTAGTATCAAGCTGCCGAACAGTGCCAAGGTTGATATCTGGCCTAAACGGATTCCGGATCTATACCTGGGTGAGCCACTGCTGCTGGCCTTGCGTATGGAACAGAAGGTGCCAGAACTGGAACTGAGCGGAACCATCGATGGTCAGAGCTGGAAGCGTAAGATAAATATACAGGGCGGTGCAGATAGTTCCGGTGTGCATCTGCTTTGGGCCAGACGCAAGATCGCCGATCTAATGGACGAGAAGGCCAGGGGCAAGCCGGAGGGTGAAGTCCGCCAGGCCGTGTTGGATATAGCCCTTACCCATAAGCTGGTAAGTAAATACACCAGTCTGGTGGCAGTGGATAAGACGCCGGTAAGGCCTCTGGATAAACGGCTAAGTCAGAAGCAGGTGCCAACGAATCTGCCCAAGGGCTGGAGTGCCGACAAGGTGTTCGGCAGCCTGCCTCAATCTGCAACCATGGCTCCTTTGAACCTGTTACTCGGTCTGTTCGGACTTCTGGCCGGATGGTTAATAAGGAAATATGAGTGGCTGATTAATCTCTGGCAACGCACGACAATAGGAGGTTAGTTTCATGGAATATTTAGACAATAGAAAACGTATCATAGCCGCTATATCCGCAAGCTCTTTCATGTTTGGTATGTGGCAAATAGCAGAGGGTGGATATCTGGAGGCCAAGGCGGTGCTGGCGCAATACCTGCTGCAACAGGCCTGGTGTGAAATCTTGGATGGTGAGTCCCAGGCCAAACCCTGGCCCTGGGCCGACACCTGGCCGGTGGCAAAGATGCAAGTGAAACGCCTCGGGGTCGAACGTATCGTCTTGGCCGATGCCAGTGGACGCAGCATGGCATTTGGTCCTGGACAGGTATCAGGTACCAGCCAATTGGGACTTGGTGGCAACACCGCAATCAGTGGACACCGAGACACCCACTTCAGGTTTCTGCAACAACTGGTTCAAGGCGATCGGGTAGATTTTACTCTACGGGACGGAAGCCAGCACAGCTACCAAGTTGCAGACTCATCGGTGCACAACCAAGACGAGACTTGGCTACTCCAGGACTCAGATGATGAGACACTTACGCTGATCACCTGCTATCCGTTTGACGCCATAGTGCCGGGTGGACCTATGCGGTATGTGGTTCGGGCCAAGCCAGTTGTATTTTAGAGAGCCTCCCCCCAAATCATAAAATATGCGCCTGCCTTGTACCTCAATGTCAGCGGCCCGGCCATTGCCTGGTGATACGCCTACATTGTTGAGTAAAGTTCCTTTCGATGCGTTGCAGCTGAACACTGCTGGTTCACCCATAGATGAATGATTTATTGTTGATAAAAATCAAAATATCACCAACCACAAGATTGTGAATTACTCATTCCTGACTTGTTGAACAGGGCTTCACTAAAAAATACTAATTTCCTAATTACTATTAAAGATCTAGTGTTTTGTGTCGATACAGGCTGCATGTAGGAAAAATCAACAAAATTAGATTTAGTTTTATAATTGTAAATAATATGAAAAAGAGGAAGATCTATGTTCAAATTATCGATTCGTATCATCCCTATATTGGCTGTCATGGCTTGGTCTTTTGCTGGCGCCTCAGAGCTGGTTAAGTCAACTCCAGAAAAAGTAGCTGGTGCGACAACTGTGGATGCAGCGCAAGCCAAAAAACTATTTGACCAGGAAGCTCTGTTTATCGATCTTCGTAAGGAAAATATGTGGAATTCAGGCCGTATCCCTGGTGCGGTTTGGCTGGACATGAAAACAGCTTTTACCAAAGAAGCATTAGAGGCTGAGGCTAAAAAGGATGAAGCTTTGGTTTTCTATTGTAGCGGCGTTCGTTGTCCACGCAGTGCAAAGGCTTGTGAGAAGGCGGTTGAATGGGGTTATACCAAAGTGAATTATTTCCGAGGCGGATTTCCAGCGTGGAAAAATGCTGGTTTTCCTGTCGAGTAATTATAAAAAAGATAGGTTGCGTATTTAGAAGGCCACTGTTAAGTCGACACACGTCATCCCGGCGCATGCCAGAATTTAGAAATATGTTGAATAGAATGCACTAGCTTTCTAGTCTGCTTGCCCGGGATGACAAATTAATCAGAGGTTTTTAGATCTAAATGCTTAGCCATATGTGGTTTGGCTAATGGGGTAAATATGACGATCCGCTCACGTATAACAATTGTAACACTGATAGCCATTATGCTGGTTACAGCGGTACTGGTATTAACCAGCTTTTTTTCGCATCAGACTGAGATGGACCGCTTTGTTCAATTCTCCCTCAATTCCAAACAGGTACTTTGGAAGCAGATTCTAGCGCGCCACGCATCTGAGATGTCAGCATTCACCAAGGCAATATCTAGGGACAGAATTAGCCAAAATGCCATCAAGTCGGGAGACCTGAATACTCTTAAAGAACAAATCAATACCACACACAATCTTTTTACGAGTGATGGGACCCTTGACCGACTGCAGATCCTAGATCTAGAAGGCAACTATCTTGCTTCCGCACCTGAACAGTTAGACGGTAAGACCGGGAAGAAAATTGTGATACAGGTGGCTCAGAATGGAGAAATGTTAAATGGGGTTTCACTCGATGATGATGGGCGGTTACAGGCGGTGCTTGCATTTCCACTATATGTTCGAGGAAAGATGAAGGCCGTTGTAGTTTATAGCAGAGATATACAGCGTATTCTTGATGATTTTCAGATTGGTGATCCATCAGATGTCTTTATAACTGACATGAACAGCCAGTTACAATACACCGGAAAGAACAACGAGCAACAGACGGTGACTATCCCAGGCTATGATCTTGCCCAGGGAGGGATGGACGTAGTGGAGTCCAATAACACTGTGTATGAGAATATCCTGGTGCCTATACATACCCTATCTGGGGAAATCATAGGGGGTCTGTTGACCTCTCGCGATCAAACGCAAATTTATAATGCCCAAGCTAATATCAATGCGATTTCACTAGGTTCTATTCTATTTGTGGTAATTGGCTTGGCTGTAGGTCTGTTTCGGTACTTTAAATATCTATTCCGGCCAATAGATCAAGTAGTGGTTTCCATGACAGCGATAGCTGATGGCAATCTTAACTGCGATATTTCAGATTGTAATACAAAGGACGAGACGTCACAGTTGGTTCAAGGTCTACGCACCATGGTTTCACAATTACGGGAAATAATGGGTGAGATAACTAACTCTACCGATGAACTTAATGGTGCTACTGAGCAACTTTCTGGTGTGGCAAAGCGAAGCAGCCAACAAATAGCATCGCAGCGACAGGAAACAGATCAGGTGGCAACTGCCGTTACTGAGATGGCCGCTACAGTCAGTGAAGTAGCACGGAATGCCACCGAGGCTGCAGCTGCTACAACTGAAGCGAGCACCACGGCGGCAAATGGCAAGTTGATAGTCCAGCAGACCATTAGTTCTATAGATAGGTTGGCCAACAATATCCAAAATGCCGGTGAGGTGATCACCATTTTGCAGAAGGAAAGTGATGATATCGGTTCGGTATTAGCTGTTATTCGTGGTATCGCTGAACAAACCAATCTGCTCGCGTTAAATGCAGCAATCGAAGCAGCTCGAGCGGGGGAAAAAGGACGTGGATTTGCGGTAGTTGCTGATGAAGTTAGGACGTTAGCCAGTCGAACACAACAATCCACTGAAGAGATTCAGCATATGATTGAAAAACTGCAGAGTGGGGCAAATGCAGCAGTCAAGGCAGTGGAAGAGAGCCAGAAAAGTTCCTGTGAGACAGTAGAGTACGCAAGCAAAGCTGAACAAGCACTGTTATCGATCACCGATTCAGTCACTACAATAACTGATATGAATACCCAGATTGCAACAGCAGCAAAGGAACAGACAGTAGTTGCAGAAATGATCAGCAATAGTGTGAATAATATAGTTGAATTATCTGTTGAGGCAGAGGAAGTCACCCATGAAGCATCACACTCAGTGTCTAAGCTGACTCAGCTTGGTGAGACGCTTAGAGGAATGGTGCATAGATTTCAGCTCTGACTTATCAGGCTATTCGCTTGCGCCTGGATAATCCAACAAGACCCAGGAGACCTGAGCCGAAGAGCCAGGCCGCGGCAGGTAACGGAACCGCTGATATGGTATAGCCGAGGTCCACGAAAGAGGCAATGGTGGTATTGCTTATATAGCTTGGGTAGTTTAA
>SWBY01004314.1_pt1 | contig 17964 bp, 18 predicted proteins | sample 4693071 | NCBI WGS metagenome assembly SWBY01 (sample SAMN10267273, study PRJNA491770) | bioreactor metagenome | isolation source: DHS bioreactor inoculated with marine methane seep sediment | place: Japan: Omine Ridge, Nankai Trough | collected 2006-05-06 | reverse complement strand
TTGGAATGGGCGGAGGCAACAATTGAGGACTGGAGTGAATGAAACGTGGAGAAGTATGGTGGATCAATTTTGATCCCTCAATGGGTGGAGAAATACGAAAAAAGCGCCCGGCAGTGATTGTCAGTAATGACGCATCCAATAAATATCTTAATCGCCTTCAGGTCATTCCTCTCAGTACGCAAATAGATCGTCTTTATCCAAGCGAAGTCTATCTCGAGATAAATGGAAAAAAATGCAAAGCCATGGCCGATCAGTTAACAACGGTGAGTAAAAAACGGGTGTTGAGTCGGATGAGTAAATTATCCCTCAAAGAAATGGCTTCTGTGGGAGATATTATTCGTATCCAATTGGACTTGGAATGAGAGAATTGATGTTATGTGCAGATTTCTCATGTTTTTCATGCGTATCTTCTTTGGTAGATACTTTAAACAGAGGTGAAAAAAATCATTGACACCCAATCAGGTGAAACTTTCATTAATTTCAATTTGAACAGGAAGCCGAACCTGGTCCATTCCGAGTGATATACGGATCTCGATTTCGTGCTGAATCCGCCTGATATCCGGAAAGGAAAATACCTTTGATCTTGAATGTCCGGGGAATTTATGCCTGTATTGAGAAGATGGAGAGAAAACAAGAGAGTCATTGGTTGGGGGTATAGAAATTGGCGTTACAGGTTTATTATAGAGATATTCAGGATGGGGGCGCATGGCCGGAATTCGTGACCTCCTTTAATGAAGTACCGGAAGGCGCTCAAGTCGCGACGCTGTATCGAGAGAAAAATTCCCATCGTGGAATCGGATCTCGGACCGAAATAGTAAAATTGTGTGCCAAACAGGTGAATCAAGTATTTCTGGACGAAATTGGTCAACTAACTCGCCTGGAATATCTCGATATTGAAACTATCACCGCAGAAGACCTTTCCCCTATTGCATCGTTGGAAAATCTGAAAACACTGAAACTTGATTCTGTACGCAAGGCGAGTGATTTTTCTCCCCTTCTTCAATTATCAAATTTGGATAGATTGTTTATTCAGCATGCCAAACACCTAAATTCTGCTGAGTTGTTCAGCGAAGCCAATCATTTGATTTCCCTAGGCTTAGAAGGGAGCATGTGGACTGCCCAAGTCATTGATTCTTTGGCACCATTGAAAGGTCTGAAAAAGCTGGAAGCTTTGTTTTTTACCAATGTACGCTTGAAGGACAAATCGTTATCATATCTAGCTGGAATACCTAATTTGAAAGTGCTCGAGTGCGCGAGATTTGCACCAAAAATAGAATTCGTAAAACTACGAAAGTTGATGCCAGAACTTGAGTGCCACTGGTGTGACGATTTTGAAATCAATGTATAAGAGCCCTAACAAAAAATTGGAACGGACGGGAAGATCCACCGCTCAATTAGACGTTCGGCAAGGAAACTAATTGCAAATGGAAACCGTTATTGAGGTTAAAGGTCTGACACGTAAGTTTGGTAACTTGGTAGCGGTGGACCACGTGGAGTTCGGGGTTTACCAAGGTGAAATCTTCGGGTTTTTGGGCCCGAACGGAGCCGGCAAGACGACGACCATCCGCATGCTCACCGGCGTGATCGATCCCACGGAGGGTACTGCAACAATACAAGGTCACGACATCCGTAATGAGCCGTTGCTTTCGAGAGCACACATCGCCGTTGTCCCCGAAGAGGCAAATGTATACCTCGATCTCTCTGTCTGGCAAAATCTTATGCTCATGGCGGAATTGCACGGTGTTCCACGACATCGACGCCTCCAGGAAGCAGAGCGGTTGCTTGACGCACTCGAACTGGCGGAGAGAAGGAAACAGAAGGCCCGCGCTCTCTCCAAGGGGTTACGGCAAAGACTTATGCTGTGCGCTGCATTGGTAACGGGTCCGGAAGTGCTGTTTCTCGACGAACCCACCAGTGGACTGGACGTCCAGAGCGCAAGACTGATACGCCGGATAGTGATCGATCTGAACCGGAGCGGCCTCACTGTGTTCTTGACCACCCACAACATGAGCGAGGCCGGCGAGATGTGCTCACGCGTAGCGATAATCGACAAAGGCCGCATAGCTGCCATAGACACTCCGGAAAAGCTGCGTTCAACGATAAGTTCCCGTCAATACATCGAAGTGCGTTTTGCGGGTGCCACACCGGAGTATAATGAGCTCGAGTCGTTGCCCGGCGTCTCACAGATCGACGCGGACAATAGCACTTTCCGGTTGTACACCAGGTTACCCGGCCAAGTGGTGACCGAGGTCGTTCGATTGGCGGACAGCAGGGGATTGGAGATCGCGGATCTTGGCAATCGCAAACCCAGTCTGGAGGACGTGTTTCTTCACCTCACGAGCGAACGCACGGAGAAGGGTTTGCAATGATGGTTCAGAGGGAAACGGCTCAGACTTTGCGTCGGCAGTTGCATGGCTCGATTGTCATTCTGAAGAAGAACGTACGCTTGTACTACCTGAAACCGCCGGTGCTGATCTTCGGGGTTCTTTTCCCGGTGTTTTTCTTCCTTGCGTTCAAGATGGGGCGTCCTATCGCGGCTGAAAACGTCGTTCCAGGCATGGTTGCCATGGCGTTGTGGTTCACGGCAAGCGCCGTCGGGCCTTTGGTGACGCCCTGGGAACGGAGCGCCAAGACTTATGAACGTCTCATTTCCACTCCCGTGTCGATTTGCGCGATACTGGGGGGAGATGTGATGAGCGGTCTTGTTTTCGGAATCTGTCTTTCAGTAGTTCCCGTTCTGTTGGGACTCGCACTTACAGATGCCTCTATCGTTAGTGTACCAATACTCATTGCTGGAATCGTGTTGAGCGCGTTGAGCTTTGCTTCTTTGGGCGTGCTTCTCGCTGCACCTCCTGCAAGCAGTCCCGCAAACATCATGCTGTTGTCGAACCTGGTCCGGATACCGCTGCTTTTCGTGAGTGGGATATTCATGCCGATCGGACAAATGCCCGTCTGGGTACAGTGGATTGCACCGTTGTCACCGCTATCATACGCAAGCGCTTTGATTCGCTCTGCTTTTGGAGGTTCCGCCTTCTTTCCGGTCTGGCTGAGCCTGCTTATGCTGGTCATGTTTACCCTGGCATTCTTTATGATGTCCTGCAAATTCCACAATATGTGGCGGGCAAAGGGATTGTAAGGATTTTACACTCGGGAAGCGCTTTAAACAACGAAATCAGCACTGGTTGTTTGTTTTCAGACCTTGTAAATTCATTTAAATTTGTGCTTTTATTATGGAGATGAAAATGTCACGGGCTAATAATATCAGACAGTGCGATAAAGCAGGAAGGATTGATATGTGATGAAAATACTATGGATTACAATCATTGCCGCATCATTTTTGTCAGGTTCGATAATGACAAATTCAAAGGCTGAATCTGCGAAAATAATTGATGTGTTTTATAAAAATAAAAAACCTTCATTGCAGGCATTGGAAAAGGTAAAGGCAGTATTGGAAAAGTATAAAAGTGAGTATAAAATCACCTATTATCTAATTACCGATCCGGAGACCAAGGATTTAATCAAGAAATACACACTACCGGAAACACATTTCCCTTTTGCAATTGTTGTCAACGAAAAATATTCGGCTTCAATTAACAAAAAGAAAATCGTTTTTATTGAATTCCCATTATTTATGAAGGGAATCGGAAGACATGAAGGCAACTGGTCTATGGATGATCTGGATAAAATCTTAAAGAACAATACGTTATTGCTTGATAACAATGTCTTGCCGGAATCCAATCATACTGAACACGGTGATGAACCTTCTCCTGGAGAATGATGTCATTTGAAACAGGAAGCCGATCCCAGGCCATTCCGGGTGATATACGGATCTCGATTTCGTGTTGAATCCGCCTGATATCCGGAAAGGAAAATACCTTTAATCTTGAATGTCCGGGGAAGTTGTGCCTGTATTGAGGAGATGGTAGGAAAACAAGAGAATAACTTGTTCGCTAGGAGAAAAGATGAAGATTTCAATATACAAACCCAACAACGCTGACGAAATTGAACAGCTATTCATTAAAACATTTTCAGATTCAGAAGGTCGGTCAGAGGGGGAAGTAATAGGGTGTTTGGTCAGGGATTTTATGGATAACACGGATGCCAATGATCTCTATTGTTTTATCGCCACTGAAAACGAGAAAATCATCGGTAGTATCTTTTTCACTAGGATGATATTTGAAAGTGGTATTAATGCTTTTATTCTGTCTCCCGCAGCAACACACACAGACCATCAGGGGAAAGGTGTAGGGCAGAAGTTGATTAACTTCGGTCTTGATGCCTTGAAAGAGAATGGGGTGGAGCTGGCGATTACGTACGGCGATCCTAATTTTTATTCAAAAGTTGGATTTGGCGTCATTACCGAACAGGTTGTGCCTGCTCCCCTGAAGTTGGAATACCCTGAAGGCTGGCTGGCTCAATCCTTGGTTGGTGATGAAATTGAACCGATTGCTGGCAAGTCGCATTGTGTGGAAGAACTTAATAAGCCCGAATTATGGTAACAGGCGATTGGATAAAGTAGGATCAAATAACTTAGCAAACCATCCTGTTCCCCGCCACTTTACAAATATCTCCATTCAAGCATCTGCACGTCACCAATGAGGTTATAGGTATCGAATTCGCAAAGAACACCCAGGAAGTACAGCGGTCCTGCTGCACCAATGCCTGAGGGCCATGTGAATTGCAGGATATCCTCATTCACGGCACTCTGCGGATCAACATTGTAACTCTTGCAATCCAGTTTTACATCGATATTGGACCAGGAGGGCCAGCAGAAATACGATCCAAATACGTCCAGGACCACGTACGCCTCACAGTGGAGTGCGCCGGCATCCGGATTGTTCAATACCATCCGAAGATCGAACACATCGCCCGCCGTGAGTTCCCGGTCGTCCAGGATCAGGATCATACCGGTCTCAGGAATTTCCGTGGGTGTGGCTGTGGGCGCCGGCGGTGTTGACGTGGGGGTAGAAGTGGGCGTTGCCGTGGGAATCAGTGTGGGCGTTGATGTGGGAGTATACGTGGGCACGGACGTGGGAGTATACGTGGGCATGGGCGTGGGGGTTTCTCCGGAGCAGCTCGTGATAAAATCAATCACCACATCATCAAGGTTCCAGCCGCAATATTGCCATCCGCCATCAGTGGCGCCCATGCCCCAGCGGACTTTGACCAGGGATTGACCGGCTGCAATGGCTGATATGTCGAACTCCCATCTTTCCCAGGAACCGCCTTCCAATGACGTACTGCCGTTGGACCAGATCGTCTGCCAGCTCGAACCGTTGTTGCCGCTGACATCAATTTGGGCGTGATCATACAGGTTTGTCTCCACACCCAACCAGCATTGAAAACTCAACCGCACACTGGATGCGATGGAACAATTTACCGCTGAAGTCGTAAGATATTCCGTGGAATTCATGTCGTTGGGATAATCACCTGAGAGATTATAACCGCACACATAACCGCCGGTAAATCCGTTGGTCGGATCCGGTGAACCGTATTCTCCGCCCTGACCCGTGGGATGACCCCAGGCCCACTGGCTTTCCTCGGTCCAGCCGGGCGCCACATCCATGTTTGCTTCCATCAGAATGATCTGCATGAGTGTTGTAAACGGGTAATATGCGCCGCCATTATCATCAAGTGTTATGTTCCCGTGGAGATCCTCCGCTTCGATAACGCAGAAAATCAACGTACAGGGATCAAGATTTTCCAGGGTGATTTCATGGTCTGTGGTCAATACTTCGATGGAAACATGCTGGTCGGGAGGGCTGGTGGGTCCGTATGTCAATCCCGAATATGAGGGTTCGGATGTTGTCCATGTAATGATGGCGCTATTGAGTCCCACATCCGTAATCGCGACATTGGAAATCACCGGGTCCTGGCAATCCACGCTCACTGACGCTTCCACTTCCACGGGGGCGCCCTCGCAATCAGCATCCGGATAGAACGCTGTAATTGTATCCCCGTGAGATACCATGAGATCGCCTGCGCCGCCGGAACTGTATGTCTGGAATGTCCCGTCAAAAATTCCCAGATCAGGGGCCGTTTCCGTGCAAAGCAGGTCAATGCCCGCGGGATCACTGCCGCTGCTCACATGGATGACAACTGTTTCAACAACGCCGGGGTTGAGATTCAGATCGTTGTCCATAATGCGAAGATCAACACTGCTGTCACAGTTGTATCCCTGAGCCAGAAACTGGACCACACCGCAGGACGGTGCTGTCGAAGGCACCAGCGTTTCCAGGGGCGCCAGATTATACCCGGATACGGTTACAGTAACATCCATCCCGCCCTGAACCGGTTGGTCCAACGTGATTGAAACCTGACCGCTTTCCGAGATTCCCACACCCAGTAAAGAGCCTTCCTGACTCAACGCAACTCTGGCGTCTTCATCGGTGATGGGTATGACTATCGCGTTGGTTCCGTCCGGGATCGCGGCAGGAAGATCGATTCCCGGTGTCTGCGGCGATTCCGTCCGGATCATCATTTCCGGATCACCGAACCAATGGAACAGTCTGAAACTGTATTCCGTGTATTCGCTGGGACCCTCATACAAGTACATATAGTATTTTCCGAATATCATAGCTTCAGCAACCCCGTAGGAGTTGGCGTATGGACTCCCGGTGTGCGAAGTGTCATAATCCGGGAAGAATCCCGTGTATGTACCATGACAGAGTAAATCATTGTACCCGGAATAACTCACGCGACTCGCAGCAACAACACCCACCGCACCACCGCCGGATTTCTTTTGCAATGACTCGGCAAAACAATCGGATCCATAATCGAATGCGCCGGTCAGGCAATTGATGGAAAAAACAACAGGCGTTCTATTCCCGTTGGAAAGTGCATTCACATGGGAGTTCTGGAAATAGGGATCACCCCATCCCGTTTCCTCACCGTGATCCCGGTGCTGAACGATTCCAACGCCGGCATTGAAAGCGGTGGTAATATTGGATGTCGCCTGACTTGCTGACGTTATCAGTGCGATATATTCTTCCGGCACCACATCCGGATGAGTTGGCCGGTGCGGATAGCTGTCTAATCGAAACCGGTATGTTGAGCATCCGGACGCATCGGTGCACATGGCCGTCATTATTCCCATATTTTGTTCAAGGTCAAGATAATCCATCACATGGCAGCCGGTTTCAAAAAACCACCGGTCTGCCCGGCAGTTATGATCATCGTAATCCTGGAAATATGCTGCAATCAATGCGTTGTTATACCAGTTAGCGATCTCCGGATTCCGGTCATACGCCAGGATTTTATTGACCACGGTTTGACAATCGTTCGTTGTCTGAACGCTAAGACGTCCCAGAAAAATGTCAGGCAGATAATCCGGTCCATCCAGGCAGGAATAGGGGTGATCGGACGGGAAAGAATTGCCATACGCATCAGGTGATACAGTCACCGAAGAGAGTTTATTCACGTCCCCCACAAGCAGGACAAATGTCGGCGCAGGATCCCATGTGTCATAAGCATTTTGAAGGTAGCTCATGATATGGGAAGAGCTGGTCCCGCCAATCTCGCTGTGCGTGACCATTCGGGTTGAATACCCTTTCAAAATTTTCCACTCCAACAGAGAGCTGAGTTCAGACACAAAATCATCATGGGTGATAATCAGGTATTCAGCGCCGTCCCGGCTCCCGCCGGCCCTTCGTGTCTGATCCGCAGATTCGTAATTGGCAAGCAACCGCGATGCCTGACGTTCAAATACCGGGGATTCAAGACGCTGTTGATTCTGAATGGTCTGTGGATCCGATTCGCCATGATATTCGACCCTGAATTCCAGATGCGAGATAACCCGGATTGATTGCTCCACCGGGTTATACTGAACCGGATTTATTGCCAGAAACAATACGCGCCGGCCACGGATCATGGCGTCGTCATCGATTCGCACCGTTTCAAGCGGAACCCATCCCTCTCGCTGATATGCCGCTTCATCAATTGTGAACGGCTGCGGTTCACTGCTGGATTCAATCCACGGAAGCTGCCGGGGAAAAACCTTGAAATTACCGGCAACCGGGATTGTTTCCCTTGATATTTCCACAATTCGGATATCCAATCCAACAGGCACCTCAACAAAAAGACCCTTGAAGGGGAGATCCGGACCGCCTGCATCACCCGACAGCCCGCACCCGTTCACGGAAATCTGCTGATAGGCCGCGCCCTCTTTCACCACCTCGTCAACAGATATCCCGGGTATTTTCACGCTCAAATCCAAACCGTTATCTGTTTCGGTTATCTCACATCCGATAACTGCCTCAGATGCACCATCACCCGATGATACGAAATAGGCATGTGCACTCAAAGAAAATAAACTCAAACTTAATATCAATACTGTTTTCAAATATTTCACAAATACCCCTTTTAGTAGAAGACCAAACGATCATTTTTAAGCAATATCTGTTCCAAACCACCAGTCAGGAAGCATCTTCCACCTTGTATAATTTTTTAACGCTGAAAATTGGGATCTGTTCCGTCAGAATTTTGCCATCTAGGAGAGAAATTAGTACTATGGTTGTGAGAGATGTGAAGATTGGGATTGTTCGTCTCCCTCAAAATATAATGAGGATTAGTTTAGTGAGGTTATGACTGATAAATCAGGAAAGCAGAAGACAGTTTACATTGAGACCTCAATTGTAAGCTATCTCACAGCGCGTCCAAGCCGAAATCTGATTGCTACTGCACGACAATATCTTACGCTGGAATGGTGGGAAGATCATCGGCAGAAATATGCGATATTTATCTCAAATGCAGTCATTGCCGAAGCTAGCCTGGGTGATAAAGCACGTTCTACGGAACGATTGAATGCTATTAGGAGTTTGACGATATTAGAAATTACAGACGAATCACAGGATTTAGCTGAAAAGATTATTGCGCAATCAGCAATGCCAAAAAAAGCTTATGATGATGCTCTTCATCTTGCGATTGCCAGTTGTCACAACATGGATTTCTTACTTACTTGGAATTGCCGGCATCTGGCTAATGCGCACCTAATCCCTCAATTGAGGTTTTTAATTGAGGAGGAAGGGCGATGTTTTCCACAGATTTGTACTCCAGAAGAGCTAATGGGAGGTTAAAATGAAAGAAGAATATAAAGACGAAATTATTGAAGAATTATGGAAAATCAAAGATCTGCTCTCTTCCTCTTGCACAGATGATATCCGAAAGCTTGTTGAGAAAATGAACAAAATGGCAGCTGATGCTATTTCAACTGATACGGGAATTGAGCAAACAAACAACAAGCAGGTCGCGTAACAAAAAATAGCAGTTCCCTGCACTTAGCCCGGTTTGTGATTGATTTTAATATTGTAAAGGTAAAAGCGAAACGATGTGACAGAACATGATTAAGACACAGATGCAAAAAGAGATCATCCGAAGACTTGAAGTAGCGGAAAACGAACATGCCGTAAGGATTCTATATGCTTGCGAATCCGGCAGCAGAGCCTGGGGGTTCGCATCTCCTGATTCTGACTACGATGTACGGTTTATCTACTTACGGCCCCAGGATTGGTATCTGTCTTTTGATGTTGAGCGCCAACGTGATGTCATCGAATACCCCATCGTTGATGAAATTGACTGTTGTGGTTGGGATATTCGTAAGGCACTGTACCTGTTTGCACGTACGAATGGTGCATTACTGGAGTGGCTGAAAAGTCCCATCAAATATATCGAGATTGGTAATTTCACTCGTGAGTTGCGCGCACTCGCTCCGAAAGCACTGAACAGTACCGCATTGTGCTACCACTATAGTCACATGGCACGGAATAATGCCCGGGAATACCTGTTAAAGGACCAAGTTCGCTTAAAGAAATACTTCTATATTTTAAGACCTCTGCTGGCGATCCGTTACATCGAACAAAATAAAGCACTTCCACCCGTTGAGTTTGAGCGGCTTGTTGAGAGTGTTGCACCCGGCAAAATTCGCCCCGGAATTGAAAAGCTCTTAGCTCTGAAACGGAACTCGCCGGAGCTTGGTTTTGGCGACCCGATAGCTGAGATAAATGAGTTTATAGAATCCGAGACTGAAAGGCATGGTGAATCATTCAAGGGACAAGGCAGACCGGATTTACTGACGAACAAGGAAGTTCGAAATAGTCTCAATCAAATTTTTCAATCAGCAATTCAAGAGCACGGTCATTCAATTGTTCACCCCGAACGCCGGGTCACCACAAATCCATCTCCACTTGAACCTTGACAAAATTGCTAATAAATACGCTATAATCCAAAGATTATGAACCTCAATGACCACCCGGCAACGGGAGGGAGGAATCTTTTGTTATGAATATGGAACTTGGAAAATCCTGGAGTATACTGATGAAAACCATGCCGTATATCATCTTACGACTGGTGGTGTATGGCATCGTGGGTGTGGCCACAACAATCGTTCTGGGCCTCTTGTTTCTGCTGACCAAAGTATTCGGCAGCGCCGGTGCTATCATTTTCCTGATCGGTCTCGCCCTGGTGATCGGCGGCCTGCAACTCGTGAAACGGTATGTCCTCTATATCATCAAGGCGGGCCATATCGCCGTGATCACCGAATTAATCCACAAAGGCGCACTCCCCGACGGCGTCAACCAGGTGGAATACGGCAAACAGGTTGTCACGGAGCGGTTCAAGGAAGTATCCGTCCTTTTTGTCATCGATCAACTGGTATCCGGAATCATCAAGGCTTTCAACCGTACCGTCGTGCGGGTCGCAGATTTTCTGCCCATTCCCGGTCTGGAGGGTCTGGCAAAGTTCGTCACCTCGATTCTCTACTTCGCCCTGACATACGTTGACGAAGCGATCCTCAGCTACAACCTCAACCGGCCCGATGAGAATCACTGGGAGAGTTCCCGGCGGGGCGTCGTGCTGTATGCTCAAAACTGGAAACCCATCCTCCAGTCAGCTTTCGGTCTGGCCATCGTGAATATCGTTGCCATCGTAGTGCTTGTGTTGATTATGCTGATTCCTTTTGGAGGGCTCGCTTTGATGGCAGCCGAAGGTTCCATCATCAAGCCCATATCTCTTGCGGCGGCCATTGTGTTTGCCCTTGTTTTGAAAGCCGCCCTGGTGAACCCGCTCTGTCTGATTTCCATGATCTGCACCTACAATACGGCCATTGCAAATCAGGAACCCAATCCCGAATGGGAGGCCAAACTGGAGCAGTATTCCAAAAAATTCCGGGAGTTGAAGGACAAAGCGGTGGAAGCCGTCCGGTCAGCCCCACCGGTATCGAAGCCGGCGCCGGTGCCCGCAGAAATCCCGGCAGGTAACGGTTCAGAGCCGCCGGTGGCAGACACCTCATCAGCGGAAGACCCGTCTGAATCCCCGGCGGATACCCCGGCGGAAACCATGGATAACACGATTAAGGAACCTGAACCGTCCACCCCGTCCGGCGGACAGTAAATGGGTGCAGCGCTGGTCACCGGCGCCGGGACACGACTGGGCCTGGCGTTTGCCCGGGCTGTCGGGAACCGGGGAATTCCGGTGGCCGTCCATTATCACCGGTCCCGGACCGGTGCGGACGCGCTGGTAAATGAACTGAAGGCCGCCGGTGTGGCCGCCGGGGCGTATTGTGCGGATTTCACTGATTCTGCAGCGGTCAGCCATCTCTTTGACCTGGTTACCACTGACTTTGACGATCTCGATATCCTGGTGAACAGCGCCTCGATATTTGAACACAAAACGCTGGACCGCACCGATGACGATGTGTGGGACCGGCACCTCCAGATCAATCTGACAGCACCTTTTATTCTGTCCCGGGCGTTTGCACGGTATCGAGCCGGTCGACCGGGAAGTGTGGTCAATATCCTGGACTGGCGGGCTTTCAGCGCTGATCCCCGGCATTTCGCGTATTCTATTTCAAAGACGGGTCTGGAATCTCTGACCCGGAACCTGGCAAAAGCGCTTGCACCGGCTGTCCGGGTCAACGGGCTGGCCCTGGGACCGGTGCTGCCGCCGCCGGAACTGGAAAAAACCGACCATATCGTTGAAAATCTCCCGGTAGCCCGATGGGGCACCGTGGAAGAAGCCGTGGCCTGTCTGGAATTTCTGCTCTTTGATGCCGATTATATCACCGGGCAAACGCTGCTCATGGACGGGGGCACTCACCTGATTTTTTAGTAGGAGAAACCAAATGCACGACGATCGCATCATCATCAAGGATTTGCTGCTTCGGGGAATCATCGGTGTCAATGAATGGGAGCGGGAAAAGAAACAGGATATCCTCGTCAATCTGGAGCTGTTCGCGGATCTGAAACCGGCGGGCCGGTCTGATCGGATCGAGGAAACCGTGAACTACCGGACTCTTACCAAATCGATTATTGCGCAAGTGGAGAGTTCTGGACGGTTTACCGTGGAAGCGCTTGCGGCGGATATCGCTGATATATGTCTGAGTGACTCCCGGGTGAGTCGGGCGGTGATCCGCGTTGAAAAACCCGGGGCCCTGCGGTTTGCCGACGCTGTGGGTGTGGAGATCGTCCGGAACCGGACAACGCCCATTGAACCTGTTGCCGGTGAGTATGTGCTGGGGGAGGACACCGCCATCATTGCCATGGGATCAAATGTTGACCCGGAAAAATATTTGCCCCGGGCCGTGGAACGCATCCGGACCCTTGGTTTTATTGAGGAAATTTCCTCGGTGTACCAGAACAGCGCCATCGGACCGGACCCCCAGAGTGATTACCTCAACGCCGCTCTGATCCTGAAAACCAAACGGGATCCCGCCGGCCTCCGGGAAGCGCTCCGGAAAATTGAATCCGAATTGGATCGGGACCGTACCGGTGACCGGTTTGGTCCCCGGACAATGGATCTGGATATCTGTTTTTTCGGCAGCATTCAGGAGTCGACCGGTCCGGTGATTCTCCCACACCCGGATGTGCTCCGGTTTGCCCACGCAGCCGTACCTGTGGCGGATATGACGCCGGGCCTGGTCCATCCGGAAACCGGGGAAACCATGCGGACCATCTCAGAACGGCTCCGACCCGGATTTAAATATGTCATCCGCACGGATGTGCTGGATTATTTATGAAAGGAGATTCTCATGTATCGTAAACTCGACGATTTTCTCAATACTTACCCGCATCTGGTGAAAAGTACCCTGGCTGTTTTCAATGCCATGGATGATGATGCGCTCAACCGGAAAGTGGCGGATGATCACCGGACCCTGGGCCATATCGCGTGGCATATCGTGACCTCGATTCCGGAAATGATGAACAAGACCGGGCTGGCTGTTTCCTCTGTGGCGGAAGATGCGCCGCCACCGGCTTCTGCTGACACAATCCGGGAAGGATACCGGGCGGTGACGGATGAACTTATGCTCGCTCTGAAATCAAACTGGACCGATGAAACCCTGGAAGTGGTGGATAATATGTACGGTATGGAATGGAGTCGGGGTACCACCCTGGGGATACTCTGCAATCACGAGTTCCACCATCGGGGCCAGATGACCATTCTACTGCGCCAGGCAGGTAAAACCGTCCCCGGCACCATGGGTCCGGCCAAAGAAGAATGGGCAAAATACGGGATGCCTGATCCGGCGTACTGAGTGGGTCAGAAGTCAGTAAGCCAGAAGCCAGTGATCAGTGGGTTGTCTGCTTCGTGTGGGTTTTCCGACCTCCGGTTTTTGGGAAAAATGATCGGTGCTTCAGTAGGGACGTTCCCTTGTGGGCGTCCTTCCGTGAAGCGGGATTTCCTTCGTATATCGAGATGACAGGTCTGCTGAACAGAACGGTTACGAATCCTTAATCCCCGGCAATCTGAAACGCCATCTTTGAGAGGCTGATGAGATCGCCGGATTCAGCATCGGTGAGGGCGGACCAGAACTCCAATCCATACATGGGAGCCACGCCGACCGGCCAGGTGAATGCCGGGATCAGCGCTTCAGTGTGATCCAGAAACGGTGCAATATGCCGGTCAATGGATTGGGGCGTACCGGTCCAGTCGGGATAGAACAGGAACTGTCCGTCGATCTGGAGCGCCAGCCACTCCTGAACGTGAAATTCCTGATCCAGATTGTTCTCGATGTTCCGATGCAACTGAAAACTGTCCCCGGGGGAAATATACCGGTCCGGCATTTCCAACCGGGTCATCAGATCGTCTTCCTCCCAGGCGAGTAACAGCGTGTCGTTAGAATCGTGGTAAGCCACAACGGGTTTACCCGTGGAGGTTACGGCCAATGAATCCTTTCCGACATATTTGAAATTGATGAGATTTATAGCCCAGTGCTCAGGTGACGTAAATTGGGCAAAACCGCGATAATGAAGGAACATGGGACGTCCAAGATTGTCAAGTTCCAGGGACGTTCCAAAGGGGATGCTGACTGAGTCGAAATCGCTGGAGAAATTTGTTACCTGCCATGTGTTACCAACTTTTCTGAGTAAATCCGTGCCATAATAGTAGTCCGCTCCCATACTCGGCCAACCAGAAGGACTGGACCATGGAATGACATCGAAACCGACCTGACTGATCCAGGGATTACCGGCTCGATCAATTGCGAGGGATACACTGTCGCCGTTGTATTCATAACATTCGAGATAGCTGTCCAGAATTTCAAATTGCCATACATCGTCTGTTTCAACACCATAAACCAGATCATAGAGGTCATTTGACCCTGGATTGTACTGTTGGAAACAGATGTGACTCCGATTCATCCCATCAATTGCTAAATCCACACTTTCCTGTTCCATATCCTGCCTGATGGCATCGATTTGCCAGCTCGTTCCCGTTTTCCTGCAATGGAGGATCTGGTCATTGACATAATCAAAATAGACAATTCGCGGTTGATTATCATGATCGACCGATATAGCGAGATCTTGACACGTGTTCCAGGGATCCCTGAGGACTTCTTTTTGCCATCCGTCGGGTGTCAATGTGCCATAGTACAGGATATCTTCCCGGGTATTAAACCAGAAAACATGGGGTTGATTGTTCCAATCGACGGCAATGTCCATAAAGCAGATTACAATATCAGGGGATGGCGCATCCGGGAAATGATGGATAATTTCTTGTGTGATACCTTGCTCATTTACCGTGGCGTAGTACAGGTTCACCTGATCCCCGTCTGCATAGATGATATGTCCGGTGTGATTACCATCATACGCCAAAGCGGAACCGGCAAACCGATTCGCATCCGGTGTAATGGATCCGAACTGCCATGTGCTCAACACATCGGCAGGCACCAGGATAACCACCAGAGCTAAACTCACAACTAAAGCGATTCTGCTCATAAACAACACTCCTTGAATAGATCAATCATGTATCTCCTATTAAAATAAATGAGATTTCCGATTCGGTCAAACAAAAGGCTGTAAAGCGGATTTTTAACGGGGACCATTTGAAAAAAATCGGAACTCCTGTAAGATCCCTCCGAGGAATTTGATTAAAGTGAGGTACCGGTATGTCATTGTTAAAATATCTACAGGAAAAGTTTTCATCACCGTCAGCGGATGCCGTAAAACCCGCAGTACCAGTGGATCCCGGGAAACTGGATGAAGCGCACACAGCGTTTTACCGGACCCATTGCAACAGTTGCAGTTACAGCCGGTTCGAAGCGTTGCGCCGTGAGGAATTCAGCCGGCTGGATGCGCAGAATCACGTCTATCTGGATTACACCGGCGGGGGATTGTATGCCGAACAACAGCTTCGGAAGCACATGGATCTTTTGCGGGATCATGTGTTCGGAAACCCGCATTCACTGAACCCCACCTCACTGGCCATGACGGAACTGGTTGAACAGGCCCGGAAGTATGTCCTGGAATTTTTCAATGCACCGGAAGAGGAGTATGCCGCGATTTTCACTCCCAACGCCAGCGGCGGTCTGAAAATCGTGGGAGAATCCTATCCGTTCCGGCAGGGCGACCGGTATCTCATGAGTTTTGATAATCACAATTCCGTCAATGGCATCCGGGAATATGCCCGGCGCGCCGGTGCTGAATCCATCTATGTGCCCATCATCCTGCCGGACATGCGGGTGGACGAAGACGTGCTGATGACGGAACTCAAAAAAGGAGCGGCTGACGGCAACAATCTGTTCGCATATCCCGCTCAATCAAACTTCTCCGGTGTACAGCATCCTCTGGAATGGATCGAAACCGCTCATGAACACGGTTGGGACGTGATCCTGGATGCGGCGGCGTTTGTCCCGTCGAACCGACTGGATCTGAGTCGCTGGAAACCCGATTTTGTCCCGGTATCCTTCTATAAAATGTTCGGGTACCCCACCGGTGTGGGATGTCTTCTTGCCCGACGGAGCGCTCTGAAGAAGCTGGCACGGCCCTGGTTCGCCGGCGGTACCATCACCGTCGCTTCTGTTCAGGGCGATAAATACTATTTTGCCGAAGATGAAGCCGCATTTGAAGATGGCACCATCAACTATCTGTCCCTGCCGGCCATTGAGATCGGTCTACGGTTTCTGGCGGATATCGGGATGGACAACATTCATCAGCGGGTGAGCTGCCTTACGGGATGGCTGGTGGAAAATCTTGCCCAGCTGAAACACGGCAATGGAAAACCGGTTGTCCGGGTCTATGGTCCCGTTGACGCGGCCATGCGTGGCGGCACAATCACCATGAACTTTTATGATCCCGATGAGCGGTTTTTTGATCACCGCAATATTGAGACGGAAGCCAATAAAGAAAATATCTCCCTGCGAACAGGCTGTTTCTGCAACCCCGGTGGCGGAGAAATCGCCCTGGAACTCTCACAAACTGAACTGGTCGCGTGTTTTGCCCGTCCCGAAGAACGTCTCACCATCGATGATATGCGTCTGTGTATCGATGGAAAAAGTTCCGGCGCGGTCCGGGTGTCCGTGGGGCTGCCCACCAGCTTCACAGACGTATTCCGGTTTGTGGAGTTTGCCCGGCGATTCACGGATAAACATGCCTGTGATATTGCCTGGTAGGGGTGCACGTTCCCCCCGCCGTTATCCTATCCTAACCCGCCGTCATCCTCCGGTTTATCCGGTGGATCTCCGCGATGGTTGCCTGGTATGGAATGACCGAAATTAGTAATTGAGAATTGACAATTCTCAATTCACAATTGATCCGGGTTTGCACCAACCTTCCTAAATAACCTATACTTCATTGAGGGACGAGTTATGTCAGTTATACGGCAATTGAACAGCAGCGGTGTGGTGCTTTCGGTGATAAACCTGGAGACGGCACCCACCACACTGAGTTTCGGGCGGGATCAGGGCAATGATATTGTCCTGGTGGATCCCCGGGTTTCCCGGATCCATACCCTCATTATCCGCCGGGACGGCCGCTATGTCATATCTGACAACAACAGCAGAAACGGGACCTGGGTGAACGATGCTACCATCCGTGAACATCCCCTGATGGACGGTGATACCTTTAATATTGGATCCGGCCGGTTCATGTATGAAGAAACCGATTCACCACCGGTGGTGATTAAGAAAAAAGCGCCGGTTGAAAGACATCCTTATTTTGAAAATCTTTCCAACAGACTCATTGATGATCTGGCTCAGACAGAAGAATTCCCGTTAGTCCGTCCTCGCAGGACGGGCAGATGGATTATTGGGGTGGGTTTGATCGCGAGTGCCGGCGCTCTGGCCATGTATCTCTGGCAACGCTATTTTGATCTCATTACCAGTTTGTTCTGAGATTCAATAAATATCCGTGACCGGAATCAGATTTTCTTTTCTTTAAAAATCACGTGTTTCTGGATTTTTGCATCGAATTTCTTCAACACCAGTTTTTCCGGTTTGATTCTTTTATTTTTTGTTGTGGTGTAAAAATATCCGGTACCAGCGGTTGATACGAGTCTGATTATATCTCTTTTGCTTGCCATTCCCGTGCTCCTTTGTTCCGTTCAATTCAAACGTAGCCCTCATTCTCTATATGATTGGATTCCCGTTGTCAAGTCGCCACAAGAATTGTTGTTACCTGATAACTGATCGCAACGAAGAAAGCTAACGCCGCGGACACAGGTTCATATCCTGCAAATGTCACCCCGGTAAGTTGTGGT